>Ga0302271_10000257_pt1 | contig 49890 bp, 29 predicted proteins | sample III_Bog_N1_1_FD_198767 | JGI IMG/M metagenome (GOLD analysis project Ga0302271, IMG submission 198767) | Peat permafrost microbial communities from Stordalen Mire near Abisko, Sweden - III_Bog_N1_1 | ecosystem: Environmental > Terrestrial > Soil > Wetlands > Peat | place: Sweden: Abisko...
GAATGAAAAGTACAGGGGGATGGTAATGTCACAGGAAGTGCATTCTTATTTTGTAGGACCAGAGCAGGATAAGCAGGAAGGATGGCAGGATAAGCATGTCAATTACTAGCTAGTATTGGTAGATGTAGTAGTATTTGCAGAGTTTCCGTTTACTACAAGATACTAGTTAGTTGCACATGTTGGTTTGTTCATCACAGAATTATTTGATTTGCAGGATTTTTCGCTTGATAGGTTTAAACCATCAGCACAAGTCAAGCAATCTTTGGGGGAAGGACCAGAACAGCTGCTGCAAGAACTGTGACATAACTCACAATTCTTCTAGAGTGTTAAATAGTATCCTTATTGGCCTAAAAAAAGAAAGGATATTTTTATTATTGCAGAAAAATCGTTTTGTTTGTTACATGAAATGCATAAGTTCAAAGAAGAGCATGTTGTGCAACTCGAAGGGCACTCTGTGCACAAGCCCTAAGACGCAAAGGAAGTTGTTGAGCAGACAGCAGTGCAGTCGCCATTCTCAAGATAAGTTCCTGATTTGCAACTGGTACAAGTGGAACTATTTAAGCATTCTGCGCAAGAATCGGGACATTTCAAGCATTGATGGGTGAATCCATCTCCGTAATAAGTACTCGGACAAGATGCTAAGCAATTCTTACCGACTTTCACAAGCAAATTAACAAAAAATAGATTACTTACTATCGGAGAAATTGTATTAATCTTAAAAATACAATATTTTGGCAGGGATTATTGTTATTGTTACATGCAAACTGCGCTATTGGACATTGTACGAGACAAGTTTTATCGATGAGGATCTGCGTATCTAAGCAGGATGTGCATTGCTACGAGGAGTTAATGCAAGTCTTGCAATTCAAACTGCATTAAACACATGAACCAAGCTGGGAGAGATATTGAGAATCAGTACAGTTTTAATCTGAAAGGAGAAATCTACTTTCACTGGGACTCTTTTCTAATTGATTTCTTGAAATTGTTAATTCTACCTCTCTGCGGGAAGCAAACAGATGCGGATAATCAAAGGAGATTGCTTCTTGTTGTTCTTGCTGAGATTTGATGACACAGGGAGATGAAACATTGCAGTCTTAATTGGCACAATTCTCAGGACACTTTAAGCAATAGTTTGATTGAGGGGAGGAAGAGGGAGGATGAGATGGATTTGGATGGGGTAGATAGAATCCCTTTTAACATTGCTAGCAGATTTATTCATCAGTATCTAAGAAAACCAAGCAATGTTTTAGAAGCGCTAATTTTGAGGTAGGTTCTTTCAGAGAATGAGTAAAAGGCTAAGTTTAACAAAATGGACACAACAAAGCAAATAAGTACAGTGGCATCAAGAAATAAGGAGTGTGAAGTAGTAACTGAGAATGTCTTTTTTGCTTTGATTTTTCTCTCATTTTGGATTCGCGAAAGGAAGAAATAATTAAGCAAAAAAAAAACTATGTTTATTAAGATAACTAAAATTGTAATTAAATTCTCAATTATTATCAATCTATCGATCCTACATAGGATAAATATTGGTTCTACTAGCAAAAAATTGAAAAGCTATTGGAATGAGAATCAATTTAAAAAGAACTTAAATAATCAAATTCTTAGCGGTTAAATATCCAAGAATATTAGGGGAGATTGGGGAAGATTAATTAAATAAAGTAATTCAATTTCAAACACCCTGCAATCAAGGACATCATGGAATAAAATTTGAGTACTTGAGTTATCTTTATGATTTTTAAAGAAAACAATTTGGATTTGATATTTGGAAATGAAGTATTATCTTTTAACTAAAAAACTCAACTATCTAAATGAAGGGCACACTGTAGGTAAAAAGATAAAAGTAGTTGATTCTAAGCAGCCACAATAAAAGCACTAACAAATTATTGAAATATTCCCTGCCTTAAATTTTCAAATTTGTTGATTCCAAATAATAATTAATTTATCTGATCTTCTCAAATACCACAACAAACTTTGATTAAACTTCAGAAAATGAAGCATTTCTTCTCAGCATCCTTGCTTCTAACTCTATTAACTCTACTGACTGAAAGTCAAGCACTCAGTGTCTCTGAATGCGTTTCTCGTGGTTACGAGTCATGCCTGAATAAATATGGCAATTGTGCAGAATGGAGCTCAGATTGTAGTGACACTTGCTACTAAAACTCTCAGTGTTTCTTTGATTGCTGTTCCAATGGATATTGTTCTATCCGCTCTATGTGCACCAGTACCAGTACCTCAGTCGATGTTATTGGAATCATTCTCCCGATCGTGTTTGGAGTCATTTTGATCTTTTTATTCTCCATCTGCTACGTTATCAGAAAGAGAAGATTGGCTGCGTTAAGGGCTAAAATGCAAGCAAATTAGAATAATATGAATACTAACATGGAATAGCGATAAACTACGTAAGTTGTAACCTATTTGCAGACAGGTGAATATGGCTAGCCTACTGCTTTTGAAAATAATCAGATTCCTGTAGGCTACAACCCTAATAATCCAATGCTCAACACAAACTCTGTTGTTCTATTGAATATGCCCTCACAGCAACGACAACAATTTTATATACAACCAAATATGAACGCACAGATGTATCCTGCTGTTCAGCCATAATATGGAGTTTAAAATCCGATTGGAGTTCAACAATACCCCAATTCGAACGGTGTTAACTCTTATCTTTGAAAATATTGAGATTTCACATGGAGTTATCAAATTTATTTCCATGTTTGTTTACTTTATTTTATTGTTGCAGTTTTATTATCACGCAAGCATTAAATTAAAACTCAAGATAATTTCTCCTTTTTCTTGATGAAATTTTTAAATAGTTTATTGGGATTGTTCTGAAGGTTTTATTGCAATTGTTTTTGAAAATACTGTTAAAATTACATTATTTTTTTTCAAAAAAAATCTCAAAGGAAAGAAGGCTTTTTCTTCTTTTTACTCAAAATTCCCTTTTAATTTCTCAAAGAAGGTGTAAAAATAATCAAATTCCGTTTACAATAATAGGTCCTCTTTTTGTAATATATCTAATCTGAGGGTTTTATGATTAAAAATTTGATTTACTGATTCTATTCTTCAAAGGAAAAAACTTCCCTCAAGATAAACTAGTAATTGCTCAAAAGCAGGCCCAAACTACCGCATATTTATTAATTAGTTTTAGAAGTTTGTTTTTTCTTGTAGAGATCTAAAACTGTGACTTTATGTTTATTTTTTATAAAAGTCAGAACAATTCTCTCAAAGGAAATCAATTTTGAAATAAGACTAAAAAATTAGACTTTAATTATTTTAATGATGCGATTTTTATTAATTTTTGAAACAAAAGACACCAGTAAAATGAATAATTCTCAGTTTCCCCCTTAGACATTGGTTAAAAATGCATTGATTAAACTGGATAATTTAAGGAATTGTTAATAATTGGAAGAATTTTTTCATGTTGGGTTTTTCTTGATGCAGATTGCATTAACTAACTAATAAGGATTTTTCAGCAGTAGAATGGATTAGTTTCAAGTGAGAATCTTGGTCTAATACACATATTCAAGTCAATGAATAAGAGTGATTTTTAAAATTAGATGAGAAATTCTTGAAAAATTAAGAATTATTTAGTTCTCAGGGTATTTTTAACACCATTAGATAATTAAAAAGAATAGATTGTAATTTTTTTCAGTCCATCAAAAGACGAGACATAGGAAGTGGATATTGAAATGCTTCTTTCTGAATTATCTAGCAGCAGAAAATCATAAATTAACAAAAAAACACAAAAATTAATTAGTTTAAAGTAAACTGCTTAATTTCACAGATCTAAAACAATTTGATTTTTATGGAAGGTTTAAATAAGCCATCAACAAACCCATCTTTTGTGGTTCCCATTATTTTTTTAGTTTTATAAGTTGTTCTTCTGATAACATTTGGTATCTGCTTTTGCAAGAAGTATTCTAGAAGAAAACTAATTTTATAGTCAATCCAAGAATAATAAACTAAAGCACTTCAAAACAACTATTAGAATGCTTAGAATCCTGTCATATACAATGCTACCTTACCTTAATAATACAATTGAGTGCAATTTATCTTGAGATAAAGATGGAAGATCTTGGATATTTGAGCAAGAATGTCTAAATGATGCTGATGGAGTGAGGATTCAAAAAGGAATTCAAGGAAGAACATAAATAAACAAAAATAAATTAATTCATTTTGATCTATTTTTTGTAAGTGTTTATTTTTGAATAGATTCTTACTATAACCAAAGAAATACTATTAAGATAAAGTAATAGACTTTACGATCTAAAATTCTAAAATGAGAATACATCCAATCGACTATTATTTGGTTAATTATTTAAAAAAGAAAATAAGAAGTAAATTTATTATTATTTTTTTTATGGTGTGTCGGGAGGGAAAAAGTGGGACAATTGGAAAAAATCAAGAAAGATAAAATATAATAATTCTTAAACCTCAAATTATGAACATGAAATAGCTTCTAAATATTTTAATAATGCACTTCTTTTAGCGTATATAAGAACTAATGATCTATTAAACCATATCTAAAGGTACAGGATTTAAGGCTTCTCAAGAAGATAAATGTAAACTACTAACTTGAGTATTTGGATTTCGGATCTTAAAATGAATTTATGAGTTTCTTTTTTTGGGGTGATTTTCTTTAATTTGTCTTGAACAATTCTTCCATGAATTGATCATTCTTATTAGTAGATTTTATTAATTTAAAGCGTTCTGCATTAATTGGGTTAATTTAAATAAATAAATCTTTTACATTTTTTTTTGAATTTAATAGGATTATTACAAAAATATTTGGATAATCTGTATTGGATATTTTTATTAAGAATCCAAATAAATCAATTTATGAAAATATTTTTGATGTGAGATAACTTAATTTCTATTATTCTTTCTTCTTTTTTCGAATTTCATATGAATTTTCATTTTCTCCTCACGACAAAACGATAAATTGCATTAACTTTTTTAATCCAAATGAATTCAAAACTCATTCTAAATTGCATTTAAACTTTAATTTACTCCTTCTTCTACATAGCTAAGAATAGGAAGAACAAAAACAACGAGACAATTAACTTGCTTGTACATTATTTTTTGATTTGTGTTAATTTCTTTTTAAAAAATCTATTTCGAGAAAAGTAAATTTGATAATCTCTTTCACTGAATTTTGTCAGCGACACAGCTAGACGAAACAGCGAGAGAACAAAGTGCCTATTTTCTTCTGAAACTGCTGAACTTTCGCAAGGATGAAGAGTAGCACTACTTCTACAGCTAAATCATCCCAAGGAATGCTGAATATATTCCGTCAATGGTACTTAAGGCTTTCAGGTAATGAGTCTGAATTCCATAGATCAGAAGCATTAAGCTTGGTTTTCTTTCTGGCTAAATAATTCACCCTTTTGCAGCTTTAAGTAGACGATTCGACATTCTCTAGGCTTTATAAAAGTGAAAAATATTCTCAGCTACTGATATTGTTCCTTCCTCTTAAGACTCTCACATCCTAAGGCAGTGATTTTGAAAAGCTTATTGTGAGGCTAGTGATGTGTATCACCAATAGTTTAATAATCTTGTTGATTTTTCTGTAAATATGTTTCTTTGTGATGGATAGAAGACACGATTTTCTAGGAAGAGGTGGTCTTATTAAGAATATTGCTAAATGCTACGAATACTTATGGATTTTTCCTTGCTTTTATCTTGCAATAAATGCATATTCTGAAGTATTTTCAATTGTAATATTGATCGTCACTCCTGTATTAGGTATCACTTTTTTATTTCTAAATGATTTTGTAATTAGAAATATTATGATATCTTCTTCATAATTACTTCTTTTTTTTGGTTTGTTGTGAAAGGAAGGCACTCTATTTATCTCTATCGATTACTCCTATTCTTTCATCTCTAGTGATTATCTCTCCAGGTATGATTCTGGTTCAAATATCTTTTCATTTTACCTCTCGCTTCTGCTCGTTGGATTCAGTAACTTCCTATCAGCTTATGCTCTAAATATCGCAGCTTCCATTGTGAATCTGCTTGAGCTGTGTGTCTTATGTAAATTTCATTCTTATTTAATGGAAAACACCTGCAAATGGTAGATCATCGCTTAGATCTACAAGATATCTTTATCTTTCTGTGTAATTACTTCCAAAATTATCTAAAATCACTCAGGAGATATCTAAGATGATAATACTGAGAATAATTACGCTGATGACATGCTTGTATTGCTGTTTCTGCTGTTTATTCCTATTTCTTATCAGATTGGCTCATATTTATATTGTTCTTATAGGACTATGTTCACATTAGAAGCTATGCGATTCATATCAGAACATAACCCATAAGTCGATACATTGAATATATTTAGCTTTCTGTGTAGTAATAAATCTCTGATTATGGATGTCTATCTTCGAAAGATAGCACATGGATACTTCAAGATTAATTAAAAGCGAGCTCTTTCTGAATTCTACGCAGCTGAATTCTTCGAAACTTTAAGTTCAGAATTTGATGAAGCTAATAATAACAACTAAGAATAATAGGATGCTAGATATGATAAATCGCATTAAATCAGGCATGGCTAGGGTAGCAGTCTACCAAATAAGTCAGGTTTAGGGATTGGAAAAAGAAACGATGAAGAAAATGCAAAAAATGAGATTTTCTTGAATTCCAAGATAAAAGTAATTGTGAGCTGCTATAAAAAAGCTATTTTGAGAGACGAAAGAGATTTTAATTAACTCAAAAGTGATCATTCCAAAGTTAGCATCTTACAACTGTCATTATTGAGTTTATTAAGTGGATTTGGTGTGAATGAATGTGAATCATATGTCTGGCTACTTACTGTAGAGCGTGGAACATTAAAAAAACAATTTAACATCAAAGACGAACAGCGCATCATAAGTGTCGAAAAGGAAATCCTTTAGCAGCACTCAACAAACTAACTTAGATTTAAAAATAAAGATATCTTCCACAAGAAAATCTCCATTCATCAAAATCACGGGAATTCCTAGAGTTTCTAGCTATTTAACATCCTGCATTTCGAAGAAGAAATCAATTAACTTCAAAGAATGTATTATGAATGTCTGCGTAAATATCGTCTTGCTGTGGAACTATTAACGCATGAACTAATAAATTTAAACACTGCCTTGGAAACGTTGACGGAATTCCGCAAAGCTAGAACTGATCTTGTACAGAGAATAAAATCATAAATTCATTTGAATTCGCATTCGTAATAGTTAGCTACGTTATGCATGAATGTCGATTATTTCTTGCTATTCAAATCCGTTCTGGGCATCGCTTACTACAAGGCAAGTAAACAAACGAAATTTTCATAACTTGATCTAGAGGATTATAATTCCTTCTCAAATATTTTCCTCTTTTGCTCGCTGCTACCTGAAGATTTCGGAAAGATCTGCCATGCAAATAAACTCTTGATTAAGTAATTCGGATGCAAATAGAAATCTGAAGTTATTGGTAAATCTATTTTGATGCTTTTGCCATCATATCCATAACTGAAATAGGAGCTCTCAAATCTATAAAATAATGCAACTTTGATAACTAATGCGTAATAGTACAATAAGATCTATTCATGTGGGTTGTTTCTTATGCTTAGAAATGACGGCTGTTGTGTTCCTGTGAATTTAAAAGTACAGACACAACTTTCGCCGAATAACGCAGAGTTCGGTATCACGTTTCAAGGAAAACTTATCACTGATGACAAAGTATATATTGCCACTTCAACGAATAGATAGACTAATAATATGGATCTTAATAATATGAACAGCTCCGTTACTTGTCCTGTTAATGATTTTTATCCATTGCTCTCAGCGAATTATGCATTCTTCGAGGAATTAATTTACGATGAATTCCAAGGTAGCCATCTTAAAAATATTAATCTCAAGAACTTTCTGCCGATAATCGCGTAGCTGCATGATTTATTCACTTCAAATGAACTCACAAATACATCTTAGATCTTCAATACGCTATTAGTTAAACCTAGAAACAAATTAGAAGCATCTGAAGTGTTTTCTGTGAACACTAAAGATTTCTTACATTCGTTAATTTCCAAGGAATTATTCTTAGTTAGTCTAACATTCGCCGAATGCAAGAATTAATTTGTGAATTACACATATGTCATAATCGAAAACTTCTAGCCTATTCATACATAGCGAGAGAAGATAGCAGCGGTGATTTATTATCAAGAATAAATCCAAGAAATATGCGGTATTCATCTTGCTTTTGACATAAACTAAATTGTCTACGATGAAGATGCTTCGGGATCACCGCAAGTTGCTAAAATCTACAAGCAATTGGAGAATCAAATATCCTTAGTCAATGATGATCAAAGTAAATAAAATAACTTAGAAAGCACTAGATTCAATAGGATCACTGTCGAGCAAGTAGAGACTAAATAAAATGAACAACATGATGAAAGTAGTCCTTCAGAGAATGAATCTTAAAAATATCATGGAGGAGTCTTGAATACATAGTAAGGATTTGAATAAACGTAGCATGGATTAGAGACATCTATCTCGATGGCGTTGATTAATGGAAGTGGGAATAACAATAATAATTAGACTTAACTAATCGAAGATATTTAGCTCAATAATTAAATGTAAACTACGCGATTTGAGATATCGATTAACTAATAGCAACATAATTAGCAACAATAATAGTACTAAACATAAGAGAATGCTGGGACTAAAGACATTTCGAACAGCAACATAATTCATGGTAATTCATCTTAATAGCAAGGTCTGCTGATTCCTCTTTTTAATACCAAGAAAATGATGCTGCATAAATCAGTGCATAATAAATAAATCTCAAGAAAATTCTTTACAATGAATGAAGCAGAATGCAGAACGGCGAAAGCTGAAGATCTCAACAATAAATTAGATACAGCTTCCGTTGGATCCTCAGTGTAGTCCATCTAAAATAGGTAACAATATTTTTTGGCATTTTTTCAGCAGCATTATTGAATTGTTTTAAACATAACTTTTATCTTATTTGATGTTAATTTCTTTTCTTCTCTTGATTTTTACAGACATCTAAGCGAGATGCTTTAAACCCGTCGTTCTATGTGGTAGATCCGCTTAATAAACTACTTAGGAGTATTATCAATCATTCTGATTCTCTCTCTAACACTATCTGAATATCTAATTTTTTAAACTAGCTTGATTTCCGTGCAAAATAACTTTAAGTTCATAAACTGGATGTACTTGATCAATGTCCATATGAGCTACACTTATTCTGAATACAACGTCAAAGCACTCCTTGATTATGGCATGTATAAAGTCACTGATCCAGCTGTTTTTAACGAATTTGAAATACTTGCGTAAAAAGAAAAAACATCCAGAGTCAATTACACCCTTGATTACATGAGACTAGTAGACAACACTACTGATACAACGATTGAAGTCTTTAAGTAGCTTCATACATTAACAGTGAAGCAAAAGTATTTTTGGAATTCAGCAACATATTTTGAGAAAGACACTCCGCTATAATATGCAATGCTGATGTAAATGGCAGGGACATACCAAATTATCTACGGAACTGATTCAGTTAGCCTTACATTTCGCTTCAATGGGGAGTCGAATTATCCTAACATCAACAGCTAGGTTATGGATGTAATCTCTGTCTTGAATGACTCTTACTAAACCAAGCTAGATAATATATCCACTCAGATATAAATTTAATTATTTGTGACATTATCTGTATCATTGTTCATTTTATCTTCCATCCTGCCAATGTACATCTACACAAAACGGTAGCAGCAAAAAATACTTGAGCTGCTTGGCACTTTTGATCCGCATTTTCTGAGAGATCTTCTGGGATAAGTCATATATTAACTAGGTAATTATGCGTTTCTAGGCTAGAACTAAGTGGTTAACTCTAAATCTAACTTCTCCAATCTTGAAAAAACGCATATCAACAAGGCTGCAAAAGCTAATATTATCTTAGAAAAACGAATGAACATCTCCGCAACGACTAATCTAGCTTACTCGATAAAAGGGTTGTCGCTTTGTCTTTTGTTAATTTTTTCATTAATCATGATCTACCCTGTTGTCAATTACATTGTAGTGAATGACTTCATCGCCAACTCTAAAGTCATCTATGATTTCAATAGTAATACAAATTCAAACAAAAATACTTTAAATTGTATTAATAAATGCAGTTTCTGCCCTTTAAAAAGCAATGAAAGTGCAATTAAATTTACTTTTTCATTATCCTTTTTTTTTTCTCCATAATTTAGATTCAATTTGCGAGGCATACTTTTCAGTGGTGAATTCTCTTCGTGCTCGTTAAGGTATTGCAATATCTTATCTGATTCCTAGTCTGCTATCATTATCTCGAGCGGAATACTAAAAGCTCTACACAGAGTAAGTTCTAATAAATCAAGAAGTCCTAGATAGTCTGCATAAAAATTTAAATGCCTTAAAATCAACTTCCAATATTTACAATACTGATGACTATACAGCTATAATTCTAGGTATCTTCGAGAAAAATACTTGCAATACTATGAAAGCCTTCCCTCAATACTAAAATAATGACTTCATATTCAGCTAATGTTCAGCTGTCGGAAAGAATGGATTGCAGAATGGATTTTTCGTTGGAATCTAATTTTTCTACTATTACTTTATTTAAAATAGCTATTTTATCTACTCCGCTAGTACCAGTGAATTCTAAGCTAGCTACGATAACTTTAATAAATAAGTCTCTGGGATTAATCAATTCAAATTGAAGATTGAATTGTCGAAGATTTGCGATTATCTCTTGAGATTTTTCTAAGATCAAAACGAATAACTTTCGAATCATTATCTGGTTCTTAGTGTGTTTCTGGTAGCTTATTAGCTTACGTTTGTGCTGGTTATCTTTAGCATTTCGTGGAGATATTACTTTAATAAGATAGAGTCTTTGATATTCACTACGAAACAATTGTTTGATGTGTTTCCTGCTAGTATTCTAACAGGTAATTCGTACATTATGTCTTTCCTTAAAAAAAGAGAGTGAGCAAGCTAGAAAGTATGCATAAACAGATAAGATAGATAAGTAGAGATTGGAGGAAATTCTTAGTGGATTTGGAATTCCTTGATTTTGGTTAAAATCTTGGTAGTTTTAAAATAACTGAAAAGTATTCTAGCTTTTCTTTATTCTTCATCAGTTGCTTTAGTACATTTAGTGCGAGCATCCTCAATGTTTGGCTAAGTTAACATATCTATGAGCTTTTACCAATCGTTACCAAATAAGAAATGAAGATAGTTAGAGCAAAAAGCTTTGAGATTTCTTTAGACAATTTTAAAATCCACTTGATTGAGAAGAAGCACAATTATTATTAATTACTCGATTTCTCATTTATTGGAGTAATCTGTAAGTGGGAGGTGCTTGGAAATTGTGAATGTTCATATTAAGAATTAAATGGTATTACAAGGTTTAAGTCACAAAACATAAATTTATTTGAAGAATATTGCTTTGATTTTAGACAAATTAAATACCATCATAAATTTAAGATAATTTGAAGAAAATTCACTTCTAGAATTGAAAGAGAGATATTTAAATTAGGAGCTAGAGAATGTTGAGTGGTTAAGTGAGATGATTTATTGCTTAAGGGAACATACTAATAAATGATATTCTTAACTTTTTGCTAAATGTCAAAATGAACCTCAAAATAATTAATTCAATGGTCATATTTTAATTTGATAACAATCGAATTGTATGTGCTAACCTACGTTCTAGAGTGGAGGAATTACATCAATGAATATAAAAAGAGCGGGAGTTCTGATGGATCGGCGCGATAGTCGATCCCAGCAGGATATTAGTTTGACTTTATGAGTTGATACTATTTCAAGAAATAAAGAAAAAGCAGAAATATCAACAAGTTTTCACTTTCCTTTTGCTTCTTTGAGAATTTTAGAAATTTAGAAGTCCCCCACCAATCCATCAGACCAGAGGGATGTTGTCTAGATACTAAAGTGCAGCACACCCAGATATTTATTCGCCAGCTCGGCAACACAGAGAAAGCAATATTTCCTATGTCTCATAGGAAGATGGCAGAGTAAATAAGAAGTTTAAATTTCAGCAATTTAGTGATGTGTTTAGATAAAGATCTGTTGTTGAAGTTACCTAAATGTTTGAAAGAGAGAAATACAATGACTAGCATATTCCCATTTGAATGTCTTGTGAAACTCACTTATTTACATTATTGTTACCTAGGTAGCTGTTCGTAAGAATTTCGTGGAGAGTTTGCAATCAGCTTTCGAAGCATCTCGAGTAGCTAACATAGGGTTGATCAGTTTGTCTGTATTAAAAATAGCAGCAACAGTATTAGTCATATTTCTAGAAGACATCCATAATACCTCACCAGACTCAGCCTCGAGTGATACACAACAAGATATTGGAGCGAAGGAGATAGGTTTATGGCTTATTTTTGGAGTAGTCTACGATATTCTTTAAATATTCTATCTCGTGTATCTAACTCGAGTTATCAAAGCATTTAAACAAGTAGCTGGATCACTTCGCAGTGATGGGGTGGATCAAAATCAATATTAATAATCATAATAAAGTCATATCTTTCTTCCATTACTGGAACATTTCGAAGACGAAGAAAGCAGTATCCCAGGCAGAAGTAGTCATATTAGCAGAGATGAACTGAATTAAATTACAAATCTGTAAATGCCAATCAATACCAACAACAACCATAATCAGAGTAACGTCTAGAATGTATCTTTAGATGGTTCTCATAATAATCCAGGATTTAGAAATCTCAATAATAGTCCTCTGTTTCATCATGATATAAATGTTGCTATGCTCAATAATGATATCAATAACAATGGTGGATTGCTGGAAGAGCGAGCAAGGAGACAAAGAAAATAAATAAATGTTACAGAATTCTTACAAACTAAAGATCAAGTGCTTAGACACAGTGCAAGAGCCTCAAAGATGTAACAAAAAAAGAAGAAAAAAAATAGGAAAAGAATAAATTCAGACTGAGTTTCTCTTGCAAATGTGGTTGATGATCTTCAATTCAAAATGTTTTTATGATTTTTTTTCTCTCTTCTTCTCAGCTTCTACGGTGGACTATTCATAATCGGGAATTATCTAGCATACATGCACAAGGACACAGCGAACACATATCCAAAACACTTTTACCTTCTCATTTGGCTTTTAGCACTCGTAATTTTTCTTTAATTAACGATAATCTTTTCTCATGTTTCCACGTTCTTTGAATCTAGGGATATTTTACCTTCGGGATACAGATTCTGCTATTGATATCTATTTGTCTTTGCTTCCCACTTACACTATTTTTATATTTACTCATGCGAAATAGAACCATAAAAACACACTCCCCCGCAGCTAAAGTAATCAAAGCAATTCAAATCATTCATTCGTAAATTTTTTGATAAAAAGCTAAAATAATTCTTTGAATGTCCATAATAAATAGAGTATTCTAGATCAGTTAACTCCAGTGGTCTATGGGGAAAAACAGCATTTATGTGAATTCGAAAGCTAAAAAGAATGTTGCATATGTTTAATCGAATATGCACCATAGGATAAAATATTATCTCTCCCTTGCAGCAAAATGTAACAATAAAAGAAGAGAGATTATAAAAATGATTTATTTTTTAGTAAACTCACTATTTCAGCTATTCTAACAATAAGGATTCTTTTGAAATAGGCACCACTTTCATTATGACTGCGTCGTGAAATGGCTGTCGATCAATGGAGTATGTCCGATTTGTAAACAATCACTAGATCCATTTTTTGAAGAACTTACACATCAAAAACTGCAAGATCATTGAGTTCGGTTTAATCAAATCAGCAGACATCTCCATCATCAGCATCTTCATAATTTTAGATTAACAAAGATAATATTACAAATCACATACTTTCATAATATCTTAGCAGTCAAAAAACAGTCAATAGATTTTGATAAGAAACTAGATTAATTTGGAACAACACAAACAAAAAACAAACAAACAACAAAAAGGAAGGCAAGTTTGCATTTATGAGCCACAGAACCTCTTCTTTTACAAGTTGGAAAGGACTACTTACTCTTGTCATAAGAACATTCTAGTCAAAGACATAATCTCATTGAAGCTGTCTTCTTCCTAACTCTCAAATAATTTCTCCATTCATTGACATCATAGTTTTCATTATTTTATATTTTTTTCTCATCTTCCTTTGTAATTAAAATATCATATTTTCATGTATCCGCTCAGTATCTCTTCTTTATTCTGAAACAACATCTTGAATCAACTACAGCATTTCTCTTTTTTTGGGTTGTTTTCAAAATAACTATCAGGTTAGAGAATCGATCGTTGATTTTTGTTATTAGAATTATCTTCGTCGCCATCAAGATCAATAGCATATTTTTCCTTGTTGGCTTCGAAGACTTTTCTACCTAAATAAAGGAAACTCTCTTCGACATTCTGCTTCGTAACTGAACTGGTTTCAAAGTACTCAAAACGATGCTAATAGAGAGATAAAAAATCATCTATTTGTTCCTTTGTAACAGCTTATTCGCTTGTTAAATCAGATTTTGTCCCAACCAGCAATAGTTAAAATCCTTCCTTGATGTTTTCGCTAATCAATGTCATCCAACGCTCCAAAGTATGAAAGCTCTGTGGGTTTGTTAAATCAAAAGCAAGGATGATTCCCTGAGAATCCTTGTAAAGAGTGAAAGCGATGCTTCTGTATCTCTCTTATCCAAGTGTATCCCAAATTTGCAACATGACTTGTTTTTTCTGAATTGCGACCATCTTAACTGCAAAATCCATTGCTGTAAAAGCAAATCAATATAACAAAACAATAAGAAAAACTGTGCTGGAAGGGTTTTAGAAGCTGCAATATGTAATAGCTATTTGATTTATTCTCCACAATGAAATTCAAGTCTTCATATTTTTTATCCACATTATTTAAAATGACTTTTCTCCTTTTGAAGATCAATTTCTTGTGCAAAGGATTATCAAAAGATTTTTTGAAAATAATTTACCAACGGAAGTACTAGTGGGTACGAATTCTTCTCCAGTAAAACAGCGGAGCAGTGCTGTTTTTCCAACTGAGGATTCTCCAAGTATGAGTAGTTTTATCTTTCTCTCTTATTTCTTCATTGCTGAATTCCAGGTTTGATTTAAATTAACTTTTTTTTTTTCGCAGAACAATTATTTATGAATACGAGCAACAAGAACAATCCTTAGATCAATTTTTTATAATTCAAGGAGTTATTAACTCCCAAACAAAGATAATTTTGATATGATTAGCTGAGTTTTCTCCCTTTATTTGAAGTAGTTTCTCATATTAATCAGATCAAAAGAGATTTCGGCTCGGATTTCATCAAATTGATTTCTTGATTATTCCTTCAAAAAAACAAAAAAACAAGTAAATTCTAAATAATAATACTTAGTTTAGTTGTGGGAAAGGTGCATAGAGAGGCTTATTAATAAAGTAAAAAAGAAAATTGATTCTCTTAATTTCTCAAAACAATCTTTGGTTTATGCTTTAGTGGAAATATGAATAATTTTGTAATCAATCTTACTTCAATATTATTTAATTCTCCTTCAAAAAACAAAACAAATCATTGGTAACAATCTGACAACCAAACCAATAAATATAACTGAAAATGAGTGCGCTATCTGATAAAATTTCAAGCTAAATTACAAATTGTAGCTTTAGCCTTCAGTCCATAGAGAAGTTTCTAGCCTTGATGACAACCTAGTAGACAGAATATTCGGACATCAGCTACAAAGCAAATGGATATTTCGCGCTAATGCTCAGAGCTAAAAAGAATGGGATTGAAGATGTCGCTCTGAAAGTACTTGAATGCACTGATCACACAGATTGCTAGATTTAAGCAATGGAGAAAGAGTATGCCATAAGAAAATAACTTCCTTCTAGCGATTACTTTGTGGCTATTTAGAATTAATTCTTTCTCACCGAAATGGATGAAAGTGCTGAATAGGGTAAAAGTGAGAATTTATTTTCTGCTCGTAAAGTCTATTTTGTGTAGCAAATGGAGATGTGTTAAGAAAGCTTACACGATATCATTCAGCGTCATTCAGAGAAAAATAAGGATCCTCCTTCTGAAGCCTTTAAGGAACTGTTAGCGATTCAAATGCTCGATGCTGTGAACCTGCTGCATCAAAAGAACATAGCTCATGGAAATATCACAACACAGCACTTCTTAGTCTCATCGAGCTACGACTATCCCGTTCTCCTGAAACTGTGCAATCTTCGGTTTACCTCTCCTGTTAACCCAAGAAACACAGAGAATTCAGTATCCGAAAATGAATTCCAGGTCCGAATGTCTCCTTTGGGTGAGATCTAAAGAGACTGCCTTGAATAAGATCTTGTTTCCTTGGGGAAAATCCTCCTTCAGTTGGATAATATTGGCACTAATTTTGATGACTCGACAATCTCTAATACTGCGCTTGCTTAACCTGATTTAACAACCATGCTTGAAACCAACCAGCTCAACCAAAGTACTTTGCTTTACAAGATAGCATGTTCTTTATTGAGTAGGCCAAGGGAGTATAGATAGAGCGCTCGCTCAATGCTGCTGTTACTTCTTTAGAAACAAACAGGTGCTTTGAATATACCCTTATTTTCAGTAGTTTTGAAGAGGCATGTAAGCTCTCTCCGCCTGCCAATCCCTTCTAAAAAATTAATGGAAAGCGCTTTGAATATCATGATAGAGTGGCAAGAGTTTAATGAAGCATATGATGTCTTAGGAGTTGGAGTTGGTGGAGTCGTTTTAGGAGTAGAAAACATCTTGAAAAAAAGGAAATCTGCTCTCAAACTCTCACTGTGCACCAACAAAGCAGAAACCATCAGAGAAATAGGTATTAGGCAGATCTGTTAGGCTCCTTACATTGTAAAATTCTATGGGTACAAGTTCTTCAAAGATGCTAACGGCAATGAGTTTGTAGTCTAAGAGCTGGAGAGGTGTAAGTATTCACTTATCCATCACCTGGAATTACAGAGAACGTATGGAGAATACTCAGATGAAGAAAAGAATCTCTTGACGCTTCAAATCATTAATTCAGTTAGTGTCCTTCATGAGAATCGAATACTCCACAGAAATATCAAGTTAGACAGTTTTTTAATCACAGAAAACGGATCAGGATAAGCAGTTGTTAAGTTAGGCAACTTCAGTCATGCAGTTCAATTACAGGATAACTTCGAAGAATAGTCAGCTTTAGAAAGTCAACTACTTAAACGAGAATATTACTCACCTATGAATTGTATTTTTCAGAGGCTTAGCTGGGAATCTTCATTGTATTTTGCACCAGAGAAACGGAAAAATCCAGATCTTTCTACATATTTGACGGATAGCTTCTCAGTCGGTCTATGCATCTATCTCCTTGGCAGCTGGCTTGCCTGTTCAGAGGAACAACTTACTTCAAAGTTGCTGTCTGTTCCTCTAGGATCTTCTGAGATCTACTTGGATATGAACCCTTAGGTTAGCACAAAAGCTGATTTTAACAGAATAGCTAAACAACTTCTTATGTTTTAGCCACAATAAAGAAAATTTCTAAGGAATTTGAATGAGTAGTTATCTGCATCATAATAGAGCGAAAACAAGGGGAATACTCAGGATTTAGATGAGAATAATTATCAATAGAAAATGATGTTAACTATTGAGAATCTCAAGGCATATGACTAATTTAAAGAAGCCCCCATGAGGTTTGCTAGTCTTTACAGTCTTTGTCTCAATCTCAATGAAGTACAGATTGAGGATACTGAGACAAAAACTCTCTTAAATGTGATCAGTAATTTCCTTAATCTGTCAAGAATCTCACTTATTTTGGCAAGAAATTCAGCTTAATCAATTGAAGTTAAATCTCTTCTGTCTCCCTTAGCTAGGCTAGTCAATTTATAAAGTGTCTCACTTAACCTCTAAGCAAACGCAATTGGAGACATAGAAGCTTAATCTCTGTTATCTCCTTTAGAGAATCTCCTTAATCTCTCAAACCTAGCTCTAAATCTAAAAAACAACTAAATAGGGCATGTTGGAGCTTAATCTCTGTTATCTCCTTTGGTGAATCTCCGTAGTCTCTTAAGCCTAGCCATTTAACTAGATAGCAACGAAATCGGAGAAAAAGGTGCTTAATCTCTGTTATCTCCGTTAACGAATCTCCTTAATCTCTCAAGCCTAACCCTTTTTCTTTCTTCCAACTCGATTGGAGACATAGGTGCGTAATCTCTGTTATCCCCTTTATCGAATCTCCTAAATCTCTCATGCCTAACCATTTATTTAGATTGCAACAAAATTGGGCACATAGGAGCGTAATCTCTGTTATCTCCTTTAGTGAATCTCCTTAGTCTCTCAAGCCTTACCCTTTATCTTTCTTGCAACTAAATTGGACACACAGGAGCGTAATCTCTGTTATCTCCCATAGCGAATCTCCTTAATCTGTCAAGCCTAACACTGCATCTATCTTACAATGAAATCGGGGACAGAGGAGTGTAATCTCTGTTATCTCCCTTAGCGAATCTACTTAATCTCTCAAGCCTAACCCTTTTTCTTTCTCGCAACTAGATTGGAGACATAGGAGCGTAATCTCTGTTATCTCCCTTAGAAAATCTCCTTAATCTCTCAAGCTTAACCTTAAATCTTCTTGATAACAAAATTGGGCACATAGGAGCGTAATCTCTGTTATCTCCTTTAGTGAATCTCCTTAGTCTCTCAAGCCTAGCCATTTATCTAGGTGGCAACGAAATTGGAGACATAGGAGCGTAATCTCTGTTATCTCCCTTAGCAAATCTTTTTAATCTTACAAGCCTCACTCTAAATATTTTTAAAAACTAAATAGGAGAAAAAGGAGCATAATCTCTGTTATTTCCCATAGCAAATCTCCTTAATCTCTCAAGCCTAACCCTATTTCTTTCTTTCAACAAAATTAGAGAAAAAGGAGCATAAGAAATGTTATCTCCCATAGCAAATCTCTTTAATCTCTCAAATCTAACCGTACATGTTTCTTTCAACAAAATCGAAAAAAAAGGAGCGTAATCTCTGTTATCTCCCTTAGCGAACCTTCTCAATCTCTCAACACTCTCCCTAGATTTAAGTCACAATAAAATCTGTGACATTGGAGCCTATTCTCTTTTCATTCCCCTCTCCAACATGAGTAGTCTTTTAAGTTTGAATCTGAAACTAACCAACTCCTTCAAAAGGAAATAAATAAAACACTTGTTCAAGCATTATTTCAACAAATTAAATTAGATGCATGTGTATGATTGAATATGTATTTATTTCATATTTTTCTGTTCTTTAAACATGGCTAACTAACATTTCAAACGGGAAAGATCTATCATTGAAACCACTATCTTCTAGTTAATCACATTTTCCTAATGAGATTGTTTTTATTGTGCGTGTATTGATATCAGGAAGAGATTATTCACTTCATTCTCTTTATTTCTTAGCATACAACTACTGTTTACACTTAAAACTAAAATAACAGAGTAAGGGTTAGAGTAACCAACTAGGTTAAAAATAAAGAGATAAACAGATTAAAGAAACCTTGGAAGAAGTCAGAAAAATTATTGCAGAAATAGATGAAAAAAGATGAATTTAATGAAATTTACAACAAAAAGTAATGCAAATACAATTTGAAAGATGAAGAAGTTAATATGTTTCTATGTTCTAATCTAGAAGGATCGTAAAAAGTGACCTTCACATCATATCATTTTTTTCTCATTCTTCTCAGCATTTCAGCTAGCTAGATTCCTTAGTAGCATCAAAATAAATCTCAACTTATTTATTTTTAAGTTTAAATAGACAACAAAATTAATTTGTAAACTTTACAACACACACATCTTAAACATTTTTTTTTCATTATGATTTTTTCCAAGTCGTCTTCGTGACATGTTCTCCAATCGTATTTTTTAACACACCTGCGATTGTAGCCTTATCGATAGAAGGATCTTTTTAGAAAAAAGCAGAATTATGACAAGCAATAACAAATTTTTCGATTTCTCTGCCTGAGAATCCATCTGTTTGAAGAGCTATTTCATGCATGAATTCTTCGTTAATATCGCTAGCTTGCTTGATCATCTTAGGAGGGTAGATTAAACTAGATGGTCTTTTCCAGAGATTATGCAATTTTTACAGGATCGTAAAGCCAGTATCAAAATATTTGCTAAAAAACAGATTCAACAATCTGAACCTCTCTTCTTGATTTGGTAATGGGAAGAATACGTAATTATCGACTCTATCATTTAACGCTTTATCGATGACTTGTGGGTAGTTTGTCGCAACGATGAACATGACTTTTTCACTGGGAGTTCCTGTTCGGTACAAAAACGTATTTATGCAATTTCTAACATTCTCACTCATTCCATGGTCTTCGCGGCTACGGAAAAAAGCATCACCTTCATCGACGAATAGAATCATACCTCTGGACGATTTATCAGCCCAATCAAATACCTTATTTAGCTATTCCACACCATTCTCCTTTAAAGGAGCAATATCACTTCCAGCCATAATAGCAAAATCCATTCCTGATGAATAAGCTAGTTTCTTCGCAAAAAGAGTCTTTCCTGTACCTGGTGGGCCATATATCAGCATATTCCTTAAGGGCACTAGATTTCTCTTTTTGTTGATGATCGAAAAACTAAACGATTACAGGGAATGTTCTAAATGAAGTGGAAGAATAATATCTTAGAAAATCTTGTGTTGTCTCTTATCTGAGGAGACAAACCTATCTAAGAATCTAAATCTAGATTGCTTCATGAAGTTTCTGATAGTCGGACGTGATGTTTCTCTGATTAAAGTTGGTTGCCCAAGACGTTGCTGTAGAAAGGTTATACCTAGATGGATCGATGAGCGAGATAAATAAAATGCTGCTGAGATCAAAGATGTGTACAATGCGATCGATAACGCAAAGGATTTGTTGTTGTGAATGTACTCTACTCCATGAGCGAAGTTATCAAAGGTAATGGAAGCCAACTCTTTGACGGTTTATCGCCTTTATTCTTCTTTTTTGACAATTTCCTGCATTCTTAAATCGAAATTCGCTCTGTATGCTTGAGCCTTAGCTTTCGCTAGCAACTCTGCTTTCTTCTCTTCTAGTTTGAATTGCTCTTTCATTTGCTTGCTCATTGACTACAAGCGAATCTCTTCTTATCTGTGAATCGATTCTTCCTGTGCAGAAAGCAAGAAAAAATGTTGGATAATTTCAAAAAATGATTAAAGTAATTCACACATTCTTTTTGTTGATGATATCTTGCTAGGTTTCTTTTTCCTTAAGCTAATCAGTGTATCGCTTCCTTGCAACTTCATCTCTGTAGAGCTCGTATTGCTTCTTCTGATCTTTCTCATGAGTCATGGTCTTACGATTCTCATCGGATTTTACTCGCAGATACTCAGTCTTCTCACGTCTTGAAAGGTCGTTACAAACAATGAAAACAAGATAACTTAGTAATATTTTTACTCTAGTGCAGCTTGATTTGAGAAACCAGCTGCTTTCTCCTTTTCGATGATTCCCTGGTAAATCAGCTTAGCATGAGGACTAGATTGAATCTCTCGAATAGCCTGATAAAATCAAAACCAATTAATTAATGCTAAAATGTTCCAGCCAATTGACAAAAATAAGTCAGTTTAGTTTAGCATTTTGTATATCTACCTCTGCTGCTCGCTCGAGATTGTTTGGATCGACATGGAAGGACATTGAAGAAGGGTGTTTCAAATTGTTGTGATCTATTTTAATTAATATTTAGCACTGAATTAATTGGTTAGGCAGGAAATGATATTCTTCTTCTTCTTTTTGTACATTCTCGAATGTTTGAAATTTCTTAATAAATTCTAAGCTAAATCAGATGATCTGTCTGCCAGGATTCTATTCTCTTTTGTCCCAAACAAATCGCTTATCAAAATTATCTTCAATAACTGAAAAAAGACATTTTCATCAGAAGATCAAAACTCTGATGCTAAACACTATTTTTTCAACAAAGAAATGACCTTCTCATAATGAAGTATCCTATTTATTGCTGAGTCTTATTATGTATTAATCTTCAGAATCCTTATTCGAACTGAATACCTGTAAGATTCTTGTGAGAAATTGGTAAGAAGAAATTTCTAAGACTGAAAGAGTAGAAGAGTGCTCAATAACTCAATCAAAGTGGCAAACCTGTTCTTCTTACTAGTAAATATTATTGAATAGGTTGAAGCTAATATTCTCAGCAATATTTCTTTGTTTAAAGCAAATTCAATTACCTGTGAATAGTTCAAAGAATTGAGAATTTAGCTTCGTGATTGAATATCTTTTCATAAAGAACTTAAATTCTTCATAGGCTATATCACAATCTATGATTAATGATGAAAAACAACATTTATTCCTTAATATCATAACAAAAAATGATGGTAATTAAACGAATGAAAATCTCAGAATTACCAAAATTTAAAGGGTTATTGAGAACCCATTTCAGATAGAAAGCTAAACTAACCTTCATTCTCATGGAGTTTCATACTAAAACTAGATGTAAGGGTGCGGTGGGAGAGAGAGAGAAAAAAATCTCATAGGGATGACGAAATAAATTAAAAATAAAGGAGGAGGCAAGAGGAAGGAGAAAGAAAGAAAAATAAAAGGGAAGTGAAAATAAAAATAAATAATCACAAAAAGATAAATATCTCTCTTCTTAAACAGCCCCCGAAGCAAATGTTTTCAAAGTCTGCAACTCGTTTCATCAATAACGGAAGCCAACTCGCAACATGTAAGATGTTGTTATAATTTTAGGAAAGAAGCTGAGACGAGGAGAAAAAAGCAAGCGCATGCAAGCAGATTTTGTTAGAAAATATGCCATGAGCGCATGCTTATTCTTCTTATTCTCTCCCAAAATATTTTTGAAATACACGCTTCCTCTTTCAAATAAAAGGAAGGCGGAAAATGAAACAACAATATGGGAGAATAAATATGAAATTAAAACTTGAATGATTTCTCTTTGCGTCTTTAGTGAGAGCTTTCAACTTTGGTGTGATCAGCGAATACAACCAGAGACTCAGCAAGAAGTTGAATAAGGGCCATCTCGTTGAGGATAAGCCAACTTTCTTTGTGACTTCCTCTCGTCCAGGCAACTTCGGAGATCACATCGATTTCAAGATCAACATCGATAACTGGTTCGAAGAAAATAGGTAAATTACATAAGACATACAAATAGCATATGCAACTTGCAAGGATTCGCTTAAGGCAGCACTTTGGCTCCTAATGATAGGAGGAGAGATGAGAGAGAAAGAAATTTTAAATTAATGATGTAAAATATTTGATCTTAAAATTTTCTTTATTTTAGAGCACACAACGAGCATGAGACTGATATCCGTCGTACTCAAATCTACACATTGAATGCTATCTACTATGGTGGTTTGCTCTCCTTCGCTAGACTCTATGCTATGGGTGTGATTGGCCGTATGAACGGATGGAAAAGATACGAAAGAGATACTTACTCTGAAGTTGATATTGGAGCCCTTCCACCTGGTGAATGCATGTAGCTTGTTTGGAATGGTACTCCTATCTTCATTAGAAGAATCACTGCTAACGAAGTCAAGGAAGAGAATGAATATCCTAAGAACACTCTTCTTGACTCTGGCACTGAAGCCGTTCTTACTGATGCTGGTAACACCAAGGTCGTTGTCGTCTCAGCTGTCTGCACACATCTCGGATGCGTCCCCATTCCATATCTCGGAGCCTACAAAGGATGGGTAAGGAGGATACAATCAATGATTGTTTTTTTCTAAAGATTTCTTTAGAAACCTAAGATTATTCATAACGATACTAATTCTATTTTATTCTCGTTTAATCTAGGTTTGCATTTGCCACGGTTCAGTGTTCGATAAATTCGCTAGAGTCAGATAAGGACCTGCTCTTAAGAATCTCAATGTTCTCAACAACAGTATTCACGACAACGGTACTCTTGTTTGCTTGGAAATGCTCAAGTTCCCTCACGAACCTTCCCAAAGATTCTGGATATGATTTCCTTAATTATTTGCTTTTATCTCACCCGAATCTCTATTGGATTTATGTGTCAGTAGAAAAATAAATAAAGTTGCAGAAAATAATACCCCAAAGCACAAATACTACGACAGCAAGAATGAAAAACAAATAAATTATCTGTTTAAGAAATTAAAAAGGAATAATTTAAACAAGGAAATGAATGAAAAAAAAATGAAATTATCTTATGAAGAGAAGAAAAGAAGAAATACATTTACTTGTTGTTAATATTATTTTTTTCGATTGATTTTATGGGTTTTTGTCAACTGAGTTATTTCAAGATTAGGATACTGAAATCTTTTCGATCTTCACCCAAACAATTCAGAAAATAAGGGAAAAAAATAACAAAAATGATGATCTAACTTCTTTAAATAAACAAATCAATTATTTTAGCTCATTTAAATTTCTTAAATTTCGAAAAACAAACAAGTAACTTATCATGAAATTTTGGCGCAATTCAAAAAGGCATTTGATAGAACTGTTTGTGAGATTCTAGGTTATTAGCAGCAGCTAAAGGTTTTGAATATGATAGACTCATTGTTCTTCCAGGGTGACCAAGAGCATTCTGAGTATTATTGAAATTATTATTTATTTTCTGTGGCTGATTAGCTGAGTTAAACTATATCTTCTAAGAAATCAAATTATCTGGAAAAGAAGTGTAATTAGAAGAATTAGAACTCCCTGGATTGTAGCCATTTTAAGGCATTTCTCCTATGGATGACATCAATTATCTTTTCCTGAACGAATAAGGAGTTGAATTATTAGAAATATTTCTCTCTCTATTTTATCCCTCAAAATGTTTGAGCCTGAGCATCTAATATAAATGTTCTTCTTCATCTAAGCTCATTGCTTTCTTGTGATTGGAAGACATACCCTAAGACCTCCCAACTTGCTGCTATTGTTGTTCTTGAGTAATGCTAATATTTGGATATAAGTCATTCTTGCTTTTATTCATTTTTCCTTGAGCTTACTACCCTAAAAATCCAGCAGTTTAATATTTATTTTTACTATTTTCGTGCTGCTTGCTGCTTAAATATTCATTATTTTCTTCTAAATTGCTATCAAATAATTATTATTCGTATTTTCTAGACTCTGACTGATATTCTTATCGTTGCTAATCACCAAATTAAAAGTTGGAATCCTCATATTAATCGTCTTGCTACTAAATCTAGAATTCATCTTATGGCTAAGAAGAATCCTATTCGTTGCTGATATCTAGATCAAATCCATCTTCATCATGATAATTCTCAACTCCTCCTTAGTCACTCTCTTAAACCTAAGATAGAACATGATAGTTCTATTATCTTATTCCCTTTTCTCCATTTTCATACATTCTGCTAGAGTTAAACTAACTTCGATTTTTACCAGGCGAAACATTCATACTTGAATGACTATTGCTTTTCTGGTAAGATTGATGCTGAGAATACTACTATGGCTTTGTAGAATATTGCAACGAAGGTGATATTGTCTAAATTGGGTATTCTTATTATTATTCTAATAAGTTTTATTATTCTCTGAGTGATGTTTTGCTTAGATAATCAGGTATTGATATACGAGGGGATACACTGATGTTCATAAGCGGATGAGGTTATGTGTTTCGTCTGAAATTCTAATTCTTGTAGGGTAATTATGAGGTGTTTCCTTGGTAGTATTATCCAAGATCGTCTCCCCGAAGAGTTCCTATGTTACGGCTGCTCAAATAGAAACATGAGTAATCAAACAAAGGAAATAAAAAGTTCAAGCAAAATCAACTTCATCTTCAAAAGATAGAATTGTAGCTATTTCATGTAAATAATTAACCAATCTAAATTGCTCTTACTCGTTCTGTAAGACCTGTTGCAATGTGAATTTGGTATTTTCTAGCTCAACATTGTCCCTCGCGAGCTGTTCTTTCGTGTAGAGAAGCCGATTGCTAGTTAAGTTTAATGCACTCTCTAACTCAGAGATTCGAACTAAAACAGTCTACATTTTCTACAAAAGAAAAACATCCCAAAAAAGAAAAAGGGTCATAAATATGATTGATTGCAGCTTGTTCAAGATTCACAAAAAAGAAAAAAGAATTTAAGAATATTTGCAGAATTGTACTTTTTTGAGTTAAAAGTGTCTACTTTTCGCCTTGCTTAGATCGCTTATCAAAATACCTCTGCTGGTTTCGCTTTCTTTGTATTTCTAGGAGAGCTATTCAAGCTGACTAATGAGAAAGGTTCTGTTATTATAAATTGTCTAATCTTGTTATTGTCTTCTGCTTAGATTTGCATTGTTGTTGTTGCTGCTGCTATTCCTTGCTGAAGTTGCTTCAAAGTAATCAATGTATGAATCTAATGCATGAAGGAATTGCAAGCTATTTTTCTTGTGAATTGAGTAGTTATTTCCAGCAGATCTGTTGTCTTTTTCTTCATCATCTTCTCTGATCTAAGCTGAGAAACAAAATACAGGATTTAAATATTAACGAAATGATACTTGTTTTGCACTTTTTACAATTGTAACTTACAGGGTAATTCATCTTTGTGATGCTAATGGAAAGACACATTTTGGTTCTACCCATGCATATGATGAGGATTAATGCCAATATTCGAATGGTTATTCATACTGGAGAGATTATTGATATTGTTATTGGAAACATCTTGGATGTTAGATATGTTCGAAATATTAAATGAACCCTAATCTCCCAAGCTGTTGTTGTTATTGAGCTATGCAGTAGGTGAGACATTTCTGTTGTTCGAGCGTGGCAAGAAATTCTATTGGATATCAGCTAGGGAACTCTCCAAGCTCGCATTGATAAATTCACCTTGAGTCGAGGAAGATTGTGGTTACGATTAATAGTAATGTTGTTGCTTTTATTATGATTTGAGCTGATTCTGTTATCTGAGTTGTAATTCGTTTTGATGCTACTACAAGCCTTGATTCTACTTCCTTGTTGTCTATGAGAATTGCTAAGATTGATATTAATCTAATTATCTAGATTCATTGGATTTAATAAGATTCTGATTATTGTTTTTATTGATTCTGTCATCATTTTCGAGTAAATTATCAACTTTATTCTTACTATTATTGTTGTTATCTATGGTATTTATCTTCCCAGTTATCTTACTGCTAGTGCTCTTGCTGTTTCTACTTGTTCTAGCGTTGTTATTATTTATATTATTTTCATAAGATTTATCGATTATTCTTTCTTGCAACTGTTATTTCGGTTCAATTATGTTTGGGACATTGTTGTTTTCATTTCTAAAGAATTAATCGAATAGCTTCGGTTGCTAGCTGTGAATGGTCTTTCGTTGAGTTGCTTTATCTTCTTATATTTTGGGTTCAGCTGATGAATTATTTTGATTTACAGTGCTCGATATTTTGTCTTATGGTGTTGTTGATTTTTTATTCTCTTAGGAACTAATATTGGGTTACTTTTCCAAACTAGAATTCACTGAATTATCTTGATAAACAGCTTAACTCTTTGGCTGCTAAGTAGACTGTTTCTAACTAGAAACTTGCTGGCTCTTTCCAAGTAATTGTCCATTGTTGCCCGAGCTGTTACTAACTGTCTGCTTGTGCAATAAGGATTGCATGTCTTAGCTACCATTATTGTTAGAATTTTAAGAATTATCTTTGCTGTTTACTGCTGGAATCTAACTGCTGGTGTTTTACTGCTATTATCCTTAAATAACTTTGCTATTTGCGTTCAAACTGTTGGTATTATCTACCTTAGATTAACTGGATTACGTGCTATTTTCAGAAGAAAGTGTACTTTAAGAATGAGGCTATTATTATGCTGCTGCAACAGCTGGTTGTTTGAAGAGAGTTTGTTTCTTTTCTTCGGATTATGAAGATACATATTATTAATACGATTACTAATGTTTTTACGCCAGCTGCAGTTACATCTGCTACATTTAATGCAATCCCTTCATGAAAGGAGGCACAGCGATTTTAGAATTATTGTTCTTCAATTTACTTTGCTTTCCTGTCTCTTCAGATTATCGCTTTTCTCTTAGCATCTAACTAATGTAATCGCTGTTGTCCTTGTCTAGAATCATATCAGGTGGATACACTCTCGTCGATCCCTCAATTGGTTTTGTAATATTGCTTGCCATTTTTGTACTGCTTTGAGTCTCTATGTAAAAGGCTTCAATTGTGAAAAGCAAGAGGAATTCTAAATCTGAGACTGAGTTTAATGTTGTGAAGTCACCTCGTCCCTTCTTTTGCTTATTTCACCTCTGTTTGCTGTAGTAAAAATTGTAAAATAATCAAAGAAACAAACAACAAAAATTGTTTTGTTTTGCACTAAGAAATTTTTTTGATTTTTTTTATTCGTTAAACTACTGAAAACTGATAAATTTTGGAAAATCAGAAAAATTGACTGGGAAGACCAACCAACACGACTTCTGTTTGTCTCTTTAATCGTGCTGAAACAAGTGTTTCTCTTTATTAAATATGGTATCAGTTTGATGAGATCAGTCTAAAATTTAAAAAAAGATAAGAAAAACTGCTTTTGTTTGAGAGAATACTGCTAAAGTTAAAATAAGTTAACTCCTTCAATAAATGATAAGAGATTTTCAACATATTCTCCATTTAAAATTGCCCAATCTTTTAAGAAATGTGAAATATTAGCCAAAAATTATCTTCAAAGTAAAACCAATATTATTTAAACGAGTTAACTTGACAACAAAATAAGGTAGAGCAAAAGAAGAAGAGAATTTAGATAGAGTATATCAAGCGATGCTTGTTAAATGAATGAATGAGCCTTAAAAATAATTCAAACAGATTAAGACTAATTTACGATGTCAGCAACAAATAAAGTTGGAAATATAAATATGTACTCATTCAAATTAAGTTGAACTTGCTGTAGAAGCGGAGTTCACAAGGTTGCTATTGATATCAGTATTTCCTTTGACGTTTAAATCATTTTCATTGTTTTTTTAAATTTTTGGTAAATTCCTGTTAGTATCCCCATATTAGCATGCCACTATCTATGATTTCCTTTGCAGTTCCTGGATTGTCTCCGCTGAGAGAAGCTTCAAAGAACTCAAATCCTCTTAGAAACTTCTGGAATATGCTGCTAAAAGAGACGATGAATCTCCGCTCATTCCCTTGAAGATAGGCGGAGTGAGTTTAACTTGGACTAAGTCGATTGGATCAAACACTCCAAATTATATTTTGGATTGTTCCATAGTTTAAAGATCATTTTTGTTTCCTTGACGGATCTGCTAGAAATCTATGGTATTTATCTAGCTGAGTGATGCTGTTGCTATCACCAATCCCCCCAGCCTTCCCTCGAACATTTGCTGTTTGTTTTCTTTGATTTTATTAAATTTGATATCACTAAAATAAGCATATTAATATGTGCAGATTAACTCTTTTTTTAATTGTTTGTTCTCTCTCTTTCTATTCCTCATCAGTCGGAAATATGAATGATCAGCAGATAGCAGATTTACACAAGATTGATTTCAGTCTGCTCTGAAGGATACATAATAAAAACAGTATATTTTGAAAGACCTTATTGGATTAGTAAATAAGGACACTCACAATGAATTACTTTACGAAAAAGAAACAAAAATACAATAAACATTTATTATCTCTGCAATAAGGAAGTATTACTACAATAAAAGTAAAGAAGAAGCAGAGTTTTGTTAAAATCTATGATTTTTGCTGTTTTAGAGCTTAAAATGAATTTAATATTCTAACTTAGTTGTTTTCCTTTTGTTGGATCTGTTTTTTGTGCAAAAATTTGATAACAACCAACCACTTCAGGGCAATCTCATCAACTCATTGAATTCTATGAGTGAAGAGCTGAAGAAGTTTTTCGGTATTTCTTTAGTTAATTCTTTGATGCTGCTGTTGTACATATGAAATGTGTTTTTCTTATGCGGAAGTTGATTTGGATCATCTTAGTCTTCTCCTGAATCACTTTTTATTTTATATTCCAGCAATCCTAGCATTTTATTCTCTCTGATTACTTCTCTCAACTCCCTTTTGATCTCTCCCATTTGATACTCAGCGAGGTAATTTCTTCGATCGTAGTGATTAATGTAGGTTCTGACATTATGCCTTGGGACGATGAGAGGTTAATTCATAAGTCTACTCCCATTTGCAGCAAGAGAACTCATTTGACTAAGCCCTTCATTGCCTGTTTGTTGTTCTATGTAAAAGTTTCGAGGTTTCTAAGAAGCACAATAGAATAACTTGAAGAATTGGAAGAACAAACATTAGAATTATTGCTTACGAACATTAAAAGAAAGAGAGAACTGAACGGAATTATTTCTGTTTTAAGATCTTCGAAATAGATAATAATAACCAAATTAATTAGTGAACTTTAAACAACCACAAGCAAGGATTAACAAATATTAAAAACTAATTTAGAACTGGTCAAGTTAAAAGAGAAAAATCAGTATGATATTGGAAGATAAAGGCATAGTTTTTGTTTAGATAAAATGGCTAAGAAAACAAATAGGAGATTTAAAGAAGAGCAAATTTACCACGGGAAAATTAGTTATTTATTTCTTTAAAGATGAAAATAACCCCCTTCTCTTTAAATTGAATTGAAATGAGCAAGGATCGATCTCTTGGGTAAGCTTTTCTGACTTGAGCTGATTGCAAAGATTTAGAAAAAAAGCAAAAAAACCACAAAACAAGAAAGGAAAAATAAAATTGTAATATCTGAAGTCGGGGAAATATATAAATATTCAAGAAAAAACAAAAGAAAGAAATTCTCTAACACAAATTGTACTTAAAACAGGAAAAATATTCTTCTTCAAAATGCAAGACGATCCAGAGCAAGAGAGACTTTTAGATTTGTCTCGTTAGAAAGTCAAGGAGCAAGCATATTTCATGCGCAAAGCATTAGAGCAATTGAATTTACGAGACGGCTTGAGGTATGGCTCATAGATGCTCGAAGAATTAGGAGTGAGGGAATCAGTTCAGCTAAACCCAAAGAACTATTACATCTTGTTCATGCAGATCTTTGATGAACTGAGAACTCTTGAATAGTATTTCAAGGATGAGTACAGAAGAGGACGCAAGATGATGGATTTATATGAGTCAGTCTAACACGCTACAAAGTTGATTCCTCGATTGTATCTCTTGATCACTGTGGGTTCAGTGTATATTCAAACTCATGAAGTCGGTGCGAAGGAGATTTTACTTGATTTACTTGAGATGATCAAAGCAGTTCAGCATCCAACGAGGGGTCTGTTCTTGCGGTATTATTTCTTGAAACTCTGCAAGGATAGATTACCAGACAAAGACAGTGAATACTACGGTGAAGGTGGTGATGTAGATGATTGCATTAACGTCATCACAAGAAATCTCTCTGAAATGAATAAACTCTGGATTAGGATGTCAGGCAAATCAAAAGACAAACCCAGAAGAGAAAAAGAAAGAATCGATCTTAAATTGACGATTGGTGAGAATGTCAGTAGGTTGAGCAGCTTAGAAGGAGTCAACAGTGATACATACTAGACAACAGTGTTGCCAAAGCTATTAGATATTATTACAAGCTCCAAAGATGCAATTTCTTAGAATTATCTTATCGACTGCATAATCTCTTGTTTTCCCGATGAGTATCACCTGCTGACTTTGCATTAGATTCTCGATGTTGTCACTACACAACTTGAACCTAAAGTTGATATCAAATCGATTTTCATCTCCCTCATGGATAGACTTGCAGATTATGCAATCAGATCACAGGAAGTCCAGCAGCAGTTTAGTTCAGATAACGTTTTCTTCAATATATTTAAAACCAACATTGATAATGTAAAATAGACAAAGAATGACAAAATTACTTTTTTAGATGATCAGTTTGCTTATCTAACTGTAATTTGATTTAAATCCTCTTTTGATTAGTTAGTAGCAAAGGCATCCAGCGCTGAATTTAAGAATGTGTTAGATTTGATGGTTGCGTTCTTGAAATTCTCCTTGCGATGCTATGGATCAAACAGTGATTACGTGAATCAGATTCTGAAGAGCTGTGTGACGATCTGCTAGAAACAAACTGAACAAGATTTCACAGATGAATGTCTCAAGAATATTGTGAATTTCCTTACTATGCCCTTAGAAACGATGTCCCTAACAATTCTGACAATGGATGAGTACCCAAATTTGATGAAGTATCTCCCTTTCATGAAGAGAAGATAAGTCGCGTAGAAGATCTTGAAAGTTAACGAAACAACATTGAAGAGAGAGAGAGAGAAAGAGAGATAATTTCTATTCACAGATGAAAAAACTATTTTTTAATAATTATTTTAGGCAGTGACAACTTTGAAGAGAAGGATCTGCGAGAATACAGTAGCGTAGTAGTTACTGGTCTTCGTGTAGCCAGTTCTAATTACTGAGAAAGACAACATTGAAGTATCTGAATCTGAATTCCAAGAAGAATAAAACCTCGTTTCGAGAGTGCTCCATTTAGTTTTCCATGAGGACTCCTAAGAATATTGGAACATTCTTAGCTTATTCTTAGAGAAGTTGCGTCTTGGGGAGATTAAGCGATAGAAGTATACATACCCAGCTATGTTCTTCGCGATGGCTTAATACACTCGATATTTGTATGAGAAAAATCAACAAAATGATATTCTGAATTTCACAAATACATTTGCTATCATGAAAGAATTAATCGATGCTCTAGCTGCAGAATACCATTCCTTAGCGCTGAAGTTGTACCTCCAATTCATACTCATTATCAACGAGTTTGATACTGAAAAAACAGTAAAGATTTTTACCTTTTTTCTTAACAAAATAACAAAAATAATTTCATATCATTTTTCGCTAAAGTTGGATGAGTTCACATACGAAATAGGTTCCTAAGCTCTCACAATTTACCAAGACGAAATTGACGATTCTGATGCTAAAATCGGCGCCCTTCAAATCATCATTGGAGCTCTTTCTAAAGTCTCCTGTCTTAGTGATGAGAATTTCGACACACTCTCAGCGAATACCTCTCAATATTCCTCGAAACTTCTCAAAAAACAAGATCAAGTGCTATCTATTCTCAACTGCACTCATCTGTTCTTTAGAGCTTCTATGGTAAAAGACAATGAATTGTTTAGAATATTGTATCTTGAATTTTTGTTTGCCCATTTTGATTTTTATAGAAAGATGCAGACTCCGTTGGAAAGTGTTTTAAGAAATCTATTAAGATTGTTTAAACCCTGATAAAGACAAACCCAAAGAGCCTTGGGCTGTTTGTTGACATTGTGAATAGGTTCTTCATCTTCTGGACAGATCCTACAGTAAAAATAACTTTTTTCCAAGAACTTGATCCTCTAATTAATAATTGTAAATATGTATCTTACCTTTTTTCTTCTTATGTAGTTCGCTGATTCCATCAATGTTGCAGAGGCTCAAGAGTTAATTACATAGATCCAAGAAAAGATTGGCAGTCTTGAGAAATGCCCTGAATCTGATGCAATTCAAACATATTGGAGAAACACAGTTCAATATATTCATGATAAGAAAGAAATTGGAGCACATGGATTTGATTAGTTAGTTGTTTGAAGGCTAAATCGACGTAGATTATGATCAATTTATGAGAAATAGACTTTGCTTTAAACTTCTATTGAAATAATAAAAAATATGGAATCAGAAGAATTAATACATTTTTATAAAGCAAGTATTTACATATCAAACCAAAACAAATAAAGAAAAAAAGAGAGAGATACTTATGAATACTATAATTCCTCAAATATACTTAAAACCACATGGCCTAGCTGGCTGCTTATTTTAGTTCTTATCCTCAATCGCTTGTAGCCCATAGAACATCTCTATGAAATTCTAACTCTAAATTTCATAAGGTATGTCATTGATAAAATTCTCTATGAGATCATTTTAGATTGGAGTGATTAATAAGATTGTCTAGGAGTTGTCGGTAACATTTTAATCGAAATTGATATTGCTTTCAATATCCAACCCTTGGAAATCAACGTCATTAGGATTATTAGAGTTGTTATTGATTTATGCAGAAACGCAGCAGTTATCATGTTAATTTGTGTTTTTGGAGTTAAAATGAGTTTATCGTAACGATCCATGGATAATCTAATTAACTGTACTTGATTCTCCTTCTTCTTCTAGCTTTGCTTATCGAATTCCATTAATCTTGTTGAGGTAAAAATCATCAATGTGTATCTCATAAAAAATTGTTTTCCTGTCAATAAGATATTTCGCATAGTCTTTATGAAAAAACCCTTCGAAAGCTTAACCTGATTCGCAAATCTAATAATTAATTGATATCTTAGTTTCGATGACAATGTCATCAAGCGTTCGGAAGCAGACATCCATCTTACATGGCTGCTCTCTGCTCGTATTATTTGCTTATTCTAAGATAACCTTACACAGATTCCATTTTGTTTTTCCTTCTAAAAAATTAATGATTCCTTTCCTCATTGTGATTCGCTGCATCCTGTCTATGTCACATCCCATGAGATTTATCAATCCCTCACTCATTCCGTTGCCGATTATTTTCATTTGCATATCATTGTAGTCAAATGCAAGATCTAAAAACATGTAGTAGTTAACTCTTGTCATTGACAGAATCTTTTATTTTCGTCGTTCATCAAATTCTCTTCGTTTCTGATCGATTGTTGCTCGTGTTTGACTGTTACACTGCGCAATTAACTTCATTTATTCTTTGATGAGTTCTATTTTTCGTTGAATTTCATCGTGATCTTTAAGTAAATCAGCAAAGTTTTTGACTTCTTAATCATCTGATTATTTCATGAGTTCTGCAACTTTTAAGCAGCTGTCAAATTATCTAACTTATGTTTAAACGATTCTGTAGATTAATCCTAAATCTCGATGAATAGTAGAGCTAGTTATGTGCTTGAAGTAGTTTATGTTTGAAATTCTAGATTGAGTATCTGGATTTAGATCGATGAAAAGATTGCCTTTCAGTAAGAATATGCCAGAAGGTTTTAAAACTAATTTCGGGATCATCTAATAGGCAAATATTTGCTCCCGAAGCTCCTCCTAGGTTATTTTCTGTTATTTATTTTTATTTTGGCTGTTGTTGCTGTTGTTATTTCGAGTGAATGCCATTGTAGGTACTCACAAAATGCTTTTGGTTGTAAATATTTTCTTTTTCTAATTTGTATTTTGATAGAATTTCTTATGAGGAATTAATATTCGGAAATGTACATCCCCTAAAATTGAGTTAGAAAATAATTAATCAATCAGGCTGATTAAATTACCCAATTTTTTAAAGAAAACTAGATGTATTTATAGGTATCGCATCAATTAAAAGATTGTTAAGAATTATCCTCATCGATAGAATCTCTTTGAAAGAAATCTAAAGATTGATTGTGACATATTAACCATTCGTTTACTTTTTGGAGATACTTTCTTTTTCTTTTAGCTTCTATTTTCGAGATTATTCTATTTACTTTTTTCTATTTTATTCAATAGAATTGGTTTTGGTTTATTATTTTTATTTGCCAACAATGTTCAACTTTTGATGTGTGTCAAATAAAAAAAAGGAAAATCCTTTTTTTAGTAAATTAACATAATGTTAAAAAAAGACTAAATCGCAAATCAAATGGAAAGCAAGAGATATCTTGGAGATTAAAAAAGGCAGACATAAAAAATTATTGAAATTGATTACAAATTCCAATTCGATTTTTAATAAAAGATATTTCTAACTTAACCTTCATAATCAAAAAATATTCGATAATTACTGAACAAATCTTACGTGATCAGAAAAATTTATACACATCAATAAAGCAAGTATTTACATATCAAACCAAAACAAATAAAGAAAGAAAGAGAATGATACTTATCAATAAATTAATTTCTCAAACAAACTTAAACCCACATTTCTTAGCTGGCTGCTTATTTTAGTTCTTTTCCTCAATTGCTTGTAGCCCATAGAACGTCTCTATGAAATTCTAACTCTAAATTTCATAAGGTATGTCATTGATAAAATTCTCTATGAGATCATTTTAGATTGGAGTGATTAATTAGATTGTCTAGGAGTTGTCTGTTGTAGCATTTTAGTCTTAATTGATATTGTTTTCGATATCCTACCCTTGAAAGTCACCATCATTAGGATTATCAGTGTTATTATTGATTTATGCAGAAACACATTAATTTGTGTTTTTGGAGTTAAATCGAGTTTATCCTAACGATCCATGGATAATCTAATTAACTGTACTTGATTCTCCTTCTTCTTCTAGCTTTGCTTATCGAATTCCATTAATCTTGTTGAGGTAAAAATCATCAATGAGTATCTCATAAAAAATTGTTTTCCTGTCAATAAGATATTTCGCATAGTTTTTATGAAAAAACCCTTCAAAAGCTTAGCCTGATTCGCAAATCTAATAAGTAATTGATATCTTAGTTTCGATGACAATATCATCAAGCGTTAGGAAGCAGACATCCATCTTACATGGCTGCTCTCTGCTCGTATTATTTGCTTATTCTAAGATAACCTTACACAGATTCCATTTTGATTTGCTTTCTAAAAAATTAATGATTCCTTTCCTCATTGTGATTCGCTGCATCCTGTCTAAGTCACATCCCATGAGATTAATCAATCTCTCACTCATTCCGTTGCCGATTATTTTCATTTGCATGTCATTGTAATCAAATGCAAGATCTTAAAACATGTAATAGTTAACTCTTGTCATTGACAGAATCTTTTGTTTTCGTCGTTCATCGAATTCTTTTCGTTTCTGATCGATTGTTGTGCGTGTTTGACTATTGCACTGCGTAATTAGCTTCATTTATTCTTTGATGAGTTCTATTTTTCGTTGAATTTCATCGTGATCTTTAAGTAAATCAGCAAATTATTTGATTTCTTAATCATCTGATTATTTCATGAGTTCTGCAACTTTTAAGCAGCTGTCAAATTATCTAACTTATGTTTAAACGATTCTGTAGAGTAATCCTAAGTCTCGATGAATAGTAGAGCTACTTATGTGCTTGAAGTAGTTGATGTTTGAGATTCTAGATTCAGTATCTGGATTTAGATCGATGAATAGATTGCCTTTCAGTAAGAATATGCCATAAGGTTTTAAAACTAATTTCGGGATCATCTAATAGGCAAATATTTGCTCGCGAAGCTCCTCCTAAGTTATTTTCTGTTATTTACTTTTGTTTTGGTTGTTGTTGCTGTTGGGAGTAAATGCCATTGTAGGTACTCACAAAATGCCGCAGGTTGTAGGTTGTAAATGTTTTTCTTCTTCTGATTTATATTTTGATAGAATTTCTTATGAGAAATTAATATTCTTTTGGGTACAGCTCTACAAAATTGAGTTAGAAAATAATTAATCAATCAATCAGACTGATTAATTTGCCCAATTTTGTAAAGGAAACTTGCTATTTTTGTAGGTATAGCATCAATTAAAAGAAGATAAACAATTATGATAGATAGAATCTCTTTTAATGAAATCTAAAGATTGATTTTGACATAATAACCATTCATTTTCTTTTTGGAGATTCTTTGTTTTTCTTTTAGCTGCTGTTTTCGAGATTATTCGATTTAATTTTTTCTATTTTATTCAATAGAATTGGTTTTGGTCTATTATTTTTATCTGCCGACAATGTTCAACTTTTGATGTGTGTCAAATAAATAAATAATTCATTCATTTTTTTTTATTAAAAAAAAGGAAAATCCTTTTTTTAGTAAATTAACATTATGTTAAAAAAAGGCGAAATCGTAAATCAAATGTAAAGCACTAGATATTGATCTTGGAGATTAAAAAATGCAGACATAAAAAACTATTGAAATTGATTACACATTCCAATTCGATTTTTCATAAAAGATATTTCTAACTTAACCTTCATAATTCAAAAATACTAGATAATTATTGAACAAATCTTACAAGAACAGCCTCTTCTTGTCTCCTCCCTTCAGAAATTACAGTTAAAAAGGATCAGAAAATATCTTAAACTTGAATCAATAATTAAAATAATTTGAAAATAAACAAACCAAAAAAACCATCCTCTTAGATCCACCTTTGAAACTTCAAAAATGCTGCAAGGAGCTTATAATATCAAGGACAAATTGACCAAGCACATATCTACTAAGAACACTAATTCAACTCCTGCTTCGTCTACTTCCAAATCATCTTCAACTTCTAAGCAGAAAAAAAAGCATGAAAAGCAGGAGATTGCAGAAATGAAAAAGAACCACAAGAGCCTTGATGAAGAACTTCGTCCTTTGACTTTCGTTCACGCTGGTGTAAAATAACTCAATGGAGTCAAGGGAGTGTTCGTGAAGGAATACTACATCCTTTCGAATATGTTCTCATGGAACACTTAGAATGTTTTTGGCATATTTGAGGCAGATGCACAGGGTCATATTTTGAACGAAAACTCGAAGCCGATTCTCTATGCAGTTGCAAAGATGAATGACGACTGCTCTTGTGATAGCCTAGGAATGACAGAATTTGCAATCACAACCTAAATCGACTCAACTTCAAGTTCTGGCCCGTTTATTTACATGAAATAAGAACGAAATTGTTGTGGGTACAACCCTTGTTTGGTCTTCATCAATGATAATGGAAATTAAATGCCCCTTGGAACTATTAATCACACCTACAATAAAACACTGACTCTCAACAATGAATATGTCAAGAACCTATAAATCTCTAAGCCTTGCTGCACATGTAACACAGGGTGCAATGATCAGGAATACAACGTCTCAGATGATCAAGGAAGCAAGGCTATTTTCGTCAGAGAAACGAATTGCTGTTCCTGCACGAATCCAGTCAGCTATCGTCTAGGATTTCCCACTTCCTATAACGAAGACTAAAAGACTCTTCTTCTTGCCATGACAATCTACATGGGATTTCTTAACTACAAATCTAGAAATTCTTCCAAGTCTTCTACAAGCTCTCACAGAAAGTGAAGCAAACAAATATAAAAGTTATTTTTTATGTATGTTGTGGTTTAAAAGTAAGAGTAGTTAAAAATAATTTGATATTATTGCTCTTTGAGTTTGATTTTCACCATTTAATAGGCTGAAATCTTGAATTCTTACTTTATCCAAAAGTCGAAAGGGTCTTTTGAAAAATAAAATGCAATATTTTGAAAGAAAAAATGAACAAATAAAACTAATAAATCCATCTTCTTTTTAACATAAAGATGTAGTTATGCTTCTATTTTAGGCTATTTTATGAAAAAACATCTTAAAACAAAAAAGAATCTTCATATGTCGATTTCTCCCCAGATTCAGCTTACAGAGCTTATTTATTAATACATCATTTCTCTGAATTACCCAGAATATGAATTAATTTTTTGAGATAATAAAGTGTATCTAAACTAAAATGTTGTGTCTTTTGGCTGATTATCTTCAACTAATTCATACTTTGCTAAACTAACTCTGCATTAATTAGCTCTTGTAACTTGCATTGAACATTGAAAATTCAACAAAACCATACCTATGTTAAAAATGAATTAACAAGAGAATTTTTTTCCTAAAAATTAATTAGAATTAAAAGAGATCTTGTGCAGAGAGAAGAGCTTTAAGCCAAGCATAAATATATTTGCTGGGAGATAAAACTCTCTCTCTCTCTCTTTTTTAGTTTTGTTTGGTGATAGATCATAAAAGAAACAATTATACATACTAAGTAAGAATTCAACAAACATTAATTAATTTTCGTACCTATTTTAATATTATTGTTGAGGTATTTCTGGGGGAAAAGTACTATTTTGAAAATAAACCTTTCAAAAAAATAATTAAAGCTTTGTTTTTGTTATTCTTCTTTGACTATGCTAAAAATACTTAACATTTTCAAAACAAATTGTTTTCTACTCTCTTTTGGACACATTGCAAGGTGAATTACCAAGAATATCGAATACAGTATCCATTTGTAACTATCGGAAAAGTTTGAAAAATTATCCACAAAGATAAGATATTAAAGGAAATTAATAATAAGCTAGATAAGTTTAGCTGTTTGTCTTCATGCCTAATGGCTGGTTTCCTGACAATAGATTTTAGGTGTTTCAATCTTCTTAAATTTTCCAGAGATTTTGGGTCCTGATTTGAATCGTTTAATTATGACAAGAAATCAGATCAAGAAAAACTTAATAAGTTTCAGTATTTGCTGACCAAATTAATCAGAATTTGGATTGTCTTTATTGTAACTTAGACTCCTTAAAAGTACTGAAGAAACTGAAAAATGTCTTAAAAATGGCGCATACGCATGTAAATGAGTAGTAGAATAAAAGACTAGAGTGATAATGAGTGCAAGCAGCTTCAATGTGAGAGTCAAATTAAAGAAAAAGGATGAATTATCTGATTTCTATGAAGAAATACATAACTAAGGTGTTAAATAGCATTAAGGAGCAAATATTCTTATTTAATTGATAGCCAACTGGGTGTGTGTGTTGCTAAGGATTCAGCTAAAAGCAGTTTTTAAAATGGATTTATTAAGAATTGATTAACTATCTGCAGTAACATAACGATTACATAGTTTTTTGTCATTCTAAAGGAGAAGCATGAGCTGGTTGGTTTGTAAATGGATAGTTGATATTGGATTGATTATTAAGATGAGTTAGAGATCAGATAGTACCCCCGTCTCAAGTCTTAAGTGATATCGATTCGAATGCTAAAATATTTATTAATACTAATTTCTGATAGCTTTTGGGTGGAAAATAAAGATATTGTTGGCTATTTTCATGATTCAAAGCCGCCAACAATACTATCATTGAGCAAACAATGAGAAATAAAGACAGAGATGAAGAAAGAATTATGGTTTAAATTGTATTAACTTGTTAGTTACTTACAAGAAAACATATAGAATATCAATAGGAAAGCTCCTTATTTATCAAAACAGCCATTTTATTGTCTGATGAACTTCTCAGAACTTATCAACACTCGATTAGTCCACACAGCTCGTCACATCAGAGAACACACAGCTATAATCACTGCCAATATCCCAATAACAAATACCGAATCTGTATTTGATGTTTGGGTTGATTTTGGTTTTGTCGAGCTTGTTGATGTTTTGGAGTGTTGGGTCAGATTGCAGGAAGGTCTGTGTTTTGATGCAGAACCTAAACAGAATCGTAGCCAGTGTATTCTTCAGAGCATCAGAATTCAGCAGTTGACCTTTTATTATTTCTTTAGGACCATACCCTGGATAAGAAAAGAAAGAATTGCTGCAACTTGAAAAGTAACCATTATTGATTTCATCTTCAGGTATCAATCCTACCGAAAAACCATTTACTCCATTCAAAGGCTTATTAAAAGTGCATTTGACAGAATACACCAAATTGTTATCGAGTGTGCTCTCTGTTACAGCTTAACTACTGCACTTAGTTGTCTGTATTACTCTCACACCATTGTCCTCATTTTGTAATTATAAAGTACTACTTTTATTCCACCCAGTCTTCATCCATTTCCAGAGACTGCAAGTATGCTGTTTCCACTCACACTCTGTGAGCTCGAATACTGGCAACTTGCATAATAAGCTATCGAGTTCTTTGAGTTCATTGGATTAAATATAATTACTTAGCCACCTAGAGACTGCTACTGACTTCGGTTGTTCTTGCTCGCTTGGACTCTCTCTTCCTTTATAGCTTTGTCCATACCTCGCACTCAAGTCCTTGATTTTGCTTCCCAGCCTTCCTAAGCTGCTCAACTGCTCCATGTCCAGACCCTCATTCTCTTTTTCGGTTAGCTAAAACGACTCCAAATAGCGTTGAACTCCTTTGAGAGCTGCTTGCAAGCTGGCGACGTATTCTTCACTGCAGAAGTTGGTTTTGTTCTTTACCAATTCCATTACTTTGACTGTGCCTAGACTCCTTACATTCTACTAATGCGGCTGCTACCTAATAGATCTTGCGATCTATTTGCCAACATTAACTACTTCTTCGAGTGCTTAGCTTTGTTACTGCCCTTCTGCAAAGAGTTCTTTCACTTCTTGAATAGCCTTTCCTGCAAGCTTTAACTCTGAATCGCCCATTCCTTCGAACTGCTCCATCACAAACCCATCCTTGTGGATCGACTCCACCTCAAAGCTTGCAACATACCTGCTCACTCCTTCCAGCAGAGCTTGAGATTTTTCTATCAGTTCCTAACTGCAGTGATTAGCTTTGTTCCTCAGCAGCCCCAATAAGTCCTCAACTTTCAACTAATTCCCATTCTCTCCTCTTTCTCTCTTCTTCTTAGCCTCAATCAGTCTCTAAGCAAAGGCCTTCACTTCAGCCACTTCTTCCTCGCCAAGCCTCTCGAACTCCACTACTCTCTTACTCTCCAGCTTCGCATCTTCAAGGTCTATTTTGTCGAAGAATCTGCGAAACTTCTCCAACTAGCTGCTCAATCTCTCTTTAAACCTTTGTGAAATATCATTGAACCTGCAGGATGCCAGTCTCAAGACGACATCGAGATTTCCTTCATCTTCTGCTTCCATTTCCCGAAGCTGAGGAGCTGGCTACACTTGAACATCTTGCATGTCCTCAACCAAGAACATACTAATTCTTGAGATACTTTCAAGAATTTCTTCCTTCACTTTTTGAGGGCCTTCGAAATCCACAGCGCTCTCCTGCAGTGCCAGCTAATCCAGACTGCTAGCCAAGGACGCAGCTGCTACTTCACTGTTTGATAGCACTCCTGTGACGAGTTTTCGAATCCTCGCTGAGAGTTGATAGATTCCCTCAGAACTGTCGAGCACTGCACTCTTGAGTGCTTCCTTGGCACTGAGTTGGCTGTACTGTTCGAGGATGGTGTGATCGAAGTCCCAGAGAGTCTGTGCACGCTTATTCATTGCTGCTTGGACTTAGTCAATCCTAGCCATCACTTCTATTCTCATTTCCTTAAAGAACTGATCTATTCTTTGCTTGTAGGCAGCATCAGGCTTTTCTTTTCTCGAAAGGGCTCTTACCTTCTCCAGGAGATAGGAGTTGTCGGGGAGAGGCCAGTGCCTGAAAACTGTCTTGAGATCGCTGGTTGCGAGTTGAGATATTGAAAGTAGGTATTTGGATTGGAGGGTCTGATCCATGACGCAGAGCTCACATTTGAAGACAAGATCTTCAGTGGGGGCAGGATCGGTTGAAATGTAGATACATTCCTTGTTTCCGTGGTGAGGACACAGTTTTTAGGCAGAAGACTAGAATTATTTCTAAGCAGGATAATTCATTTGTAGCTAACAGTCCATTTGTGGATATCTTTGGTGTGCTGTCTTTTAATTGGTGTGATTTGTGTTGTTTGCTTTTTTGTTTTGTATTATTTCTTAAAAATTTGATTCCAAATTCTAAATTTTGATCTAAGAATCTTTAAATCAACATCTATTCACAAGTAAGACATACATATTATGAAGTATTCCTGATTCAAATTAGTTATGATTTACTTCAACTCAGTTAAGGTCCTTGTCTATTACTTATTCTCTGAGCTGATGAATCGCAATAGTATAGAATGTAAACTCTGCCTTAGCCTATTTGTCATCATTATTTTATAGTTTCCTTAATCTATTTTACCTTATTTGCTCAAACGATCCTCAACAAAGCTTTCTTTCTCTCTATTTTAGATAATTAAGGTATGTAATGCTTGAGTTTTAATGTTTCTAGTAATATTTGAAGATGCTTTCGTAAATGTTAACTAGCAGCAACAGCAATGACTCTAATTGCTTCTCGCAACTAAAGGCTGCCTTAGTTTTTCTCTTTTCACAGCTTTTTTTTGATATTATCAAGAAAAAATAAAGAAAAAGTGATTTTGAATATGCTTTGCTAATTCTTTATCCCATTCTGGGTAAGAAGAAAGATAATAATAACACAAATTAATAAATTAATAATAAAGCATTTGATGAGTCTTGCTTGTGTACCTAATTCCCTGGATGCCAGCTACCAAAAACGGCAAAGTATCAACACCATATGTTCTTATTTTTCATGACAAAAATATTCAATAAGAAGAAACTAATGCTACTAATATCACATTAATTGATCTTCTTTGCTTGAACTCCTTCTATTTGTTTCTACCTTCTTCTCTGAGCTAAATATTATTACATTTATTTTGTTATTATTTTCACAGAGATAATCAAATCAGTGTTAGATAGTTACCTCCGTGGCTGCATAATAGGCAATCTAATCGACGCACACAAGGTACATGAAGGTAACGATGCTCCTTTGAGTCGAGAAACCCTTGAAAAGATCTTCACTGGATAAATCGTCTAGATTCCACAGAAGAATCCACAGTAGTTCTCACATGATCCTTTCCAGTGTGATATCTCCTGGCATTATCTCTTTTTCGCGTAGATCTACAGCTTGCTAGAGTATGATTCTGTGCTACGGCCTGATCCTTTGAGCTTCGATGCGAATTTAAAGTATCTTCTCGTCATGAGGAACTCCGCCAATGAAAGAACAGTGTAGCATCTGCAGACTCTTTTTCCAGAAGCAATTGCATTCCCTGATTAAAAAACAACACCCTCAGGAAATTTCAATATTATGAATGGCCCCAATAATCAAGGGATTTTCAGTCAGAAAGATAATATTTATTAGGGAAACAGCATCAACAATATCAATTCGAATACAATCAGCAAGGACACTGCCAACACAAGTAATAGCTAGGATAATTAACAGAATAATTATAACAACAATAATAACATGAACTACAGCAAACACTTAGAAGCTTTGAAACAGTGGGTGGATAATAGGAAGTAGTTCTCCGATACAATATTGAAATCCACGAAAGATTAGAGTATTCATTTGAAGTTTATCATCTCGCAAATCATACCTATCCTCTTTGTCTTCTCCGATAACTCCCTTAAAACACCCGTGGATCAAGTCATCGCATACTCCAAGCTCTTCGCCTCGTCAGATGTAACACAACAAACACAAATCATAAATTATAAAATTTCATATGTTTCTCATATTTCTTCTCCTTCTTCTTTTCTGTAAAAGGACTACGCGCCTATGGTATTTTACTTTGTTTTCATGAACAAACTCTTGAAATACTTCTTAAAAGAAGAATCCACAAGCAAGACTATCTCGCGCATCAAATTAAATCTCACTTAAAAGAAAAAGTACTGCCAACAGAAAATCCTGCCTACAGTAAAGAAGTTTGAGAAACGACTAGAGAAACTCAAGAAAATATGCAAAGATCCAAAATATGCAGGCGTAACTGAGATATCCTCCAAAGAAATCAAAGAAGCTTACGTCAAAGAAGTAGAATCAATATGCAAAACTAAACCATACAAGAACCTAGCATCGTTTGTAGCAGATATTATCATTTCGCTGCTTGGATATATCCCTGTGTTAGGTCATAACGATATCCTAGCGAAGATGGCTAAGATTGTTTACGCTCAGAGTGTTATCCCAGCACTGCTCTTATGCTTACCTCCTTTGTCTGTGTTCTTTCCGAATAAATACACGGAACATGAAAATCAACTGTGCTTTAAGATAAACTCAGCGTAATGCCTGTTGAACTCAGCTGGACCTGATCCTTGGTTTTCCACGCAGATAAGTCCTTAAGTTTTCACGGAGTTTGCTAATTTGTACTCGGAGAGATTCTACAGAAAACAATGAACAAGTTAATAACATCGAATTCGAATTTTTGCATCAGGGTTTGATGAAGACATATTTGCATAAAGTGATTGTTGTTTATGATTATGTGTGCAACCGATGTTGCCGTTAGGCTTTTTTCATAAAAATGAACTAGACTACATTATCTTTTTCTTCTTTTCTTATTAAAAAATATTCAAATCTTGAATATATAAACAAACTTGAATAACAATCTAATATCCAATAACCCATAAAACTAAGAAATGGAAGGGAGGGTGCAATCTCTTAAAATAAGAATATTCTTTTAACATAAATCCTAAGTATTAATTATAATATTATTCATAGCCAGCATCGATATGTGCGTGTCTTCATCCTTCAATCTGCAAATCCCATTTGCTATACAAACACAATCAAACAAATGGTTATAAATTTCGATAATCTGCATAATATGAAGTTGTATTCATCCATAAAAGATGCTAAAATGTTGTTCAATAAAGTTACTTTTCTTTCTACTGTGGACGGGCAGCAGTTTAAGACTGGATCTTGCTTTGTTAAGAAACTCCCCTAGAGTTTAATCCAAGTTGCATCTAACCATGATTCTATTGAAATTCACTTGCAATGTTGTTCCTCTTTTCAGACAAAACAGAACCACCTTCTGGGAAACTATCATTATTATTGATATTGTGATAACTCTACTCTCCTCTATTGGATGGAGATGCCATGTGTATTTCTTAGTCAGCTTCTATTTGAATTTCAAAGAAATAAGTTTAAAGTTATTTCCAAATAATAATATTCTCGCAATATCTTTGAAATATCATATTGCATATTGGATTGCTGATTGTTTACATTAGAGCATATGCAGCTGAGAGATAGCTTTAGACATTTCCTGTTTGAGATCATGCACAATGTTAGTGATATTCTGAGATTTATCTTAGACTCTCTAGATAATCGAGTCTAAAATGTAAATAAAAATAGAGTCATTTTATGAAATACAGTTATAATTTAAAATGAAATATGATAACAATGCATGAATGAATAATCTGAATATACCAAAGTTCTTATTTGTGCTGGATGTCTGATTTGTATCAAAGTTCAAACTGTTTATTTCATTCTCTGGAGAACTACTATTTCGAGAGTATGCTGTTGCTTCTTCATTCTTCATAGCAATCTTTTGATTTGGCGTGCTGCTTTTCTTGGACTCTTATCTGCTAAAGCAATAACAAATAGTGTCAGAAATGTTAATTTGTACAACCCAAGAATATTACTTAGCTAATTAATTATTGTCGATTTGCTTTCGAAGGGATGCTACTGAGGAGATTGCTGGTACCTATTATTACTATTATTATGCTTGGTGATTCCCATTCTCTGCTGCAACTACTGTTGGATCATCGTCTACCATTGCTAAAGCATTTCCTGATTAATAGACAAGCAAATATGATTGTAAACTAAATAACAGAAATACAAATGAAAACAAAAATAACATATGTGTGTGTTTACTTATCGACTCAAATCTCGCTGAGGCTGTTTCTGAATTGTCATTTTGAGAATAATTCTTGTTTTTGTTCTTATTTTGACTGCTTACATCAGCTGTTTTATTGTTATGAATCGAATAATTGTTCCTATCATTATCCTGATGTTTCATGCTAATACTCTAACCTTTCACATGCTTATTATTCTAATGCTGATTGCTATTGGCATTCATCACAGCACAATCTGATTCAGATGAATTATACGCGAAAAATCTTTCTAGCTTTTGCTCAATTTCCTTGTGCTTAATTCGTTGCAGCACTTTGTTTTCATCAAGCTTTCCGAAGTTAATATTCGAAGCAATATCATCAATAGCACCTTCATCCTCACCAGCTTTCCAGAATTAGTTTATACGGAAACTTGCTATGTCACTCTATTAACTTGTTTTACTGTTGTATTAGTGTTATTGCTAATAATTGTGAAGATGTTGCTAGTTTTGAGGCTTGGAAGACGGCTATTTAGATGTAATCTAGCTGATTCCTTTGAAAATGGAAAGATTATCCATAAGAGAATTCTCATCCAAACCAAGAAGCTCATTGGCTATTTAATCCTCAGCACTGATATCTTAGGTATTATGTCCTCCATTGAATCTGACACGCTTATCTGACGAAGAATTTCTCTCTAGGTTTACTGCATCATTGCTGTTGATATTATGATAGTTAATATTGTTAGTTTCATCAATAATTGAATTTCTGTTAAGAGTAGTAGTCGATTATGATGGAGTCTTGTCGGAAAGACTGCTGCTGCTACTTCCGCTTCTCAGTGACAGAACTACTGCTCTGAGTTCTTCGTTTTCTCTTTTTAGCAGCATATTTTCTACTTCTAGATCATAGTGCTAGCTGCTGTTTCTCAGTCGTTTTTCCATTTCTTCCCTTAGAAACTTCTCTCTAGCGTATGCCTTAGCTAATTCGTCGTATTCTTCGTAATCTATCATTCTTTTACTTGCACTGCTTTTCTCTTATTAACGAAGATTTCTACCGTCCAGAACAGCTCTCTTTGCTCGATTTGCGAACTGCGGAAATTATTATGAAATAAATCAAATTATTAAGAATGAAAAGCACAACGAAAACTGAACATCACAAATACATACACACACAAGTTCGAGTTTAGTTATCATAAATCAAATCTATGTTACTTGAAGAGTCGAAAAGGTTTCTGAAGCTGAGGAGAATGATGGAGAAATACAAACAATGAATGTGATTTTGCCTGTCCCTGAGAGCGAATCGCTGAGAACTCTAGTTAGCTTGGAGTTTCTGAACGGAATATGTGTTCGATTTCGATCGATAAGTGCCGAAATGCAATGCCCCAACGTACTCAAAGATCCGTTTATGCAAGTTAATTCTGCAATTCTGATTTCTCGTTCTTCGGGGGATTAGTCATGAGGAATCTTAAACTTCTCACTTCCAGCCAAATCTACAATACGCAACTTAACAATAATAATAAATATCGTTTTTTGGTTATTTTCTGATTTTTATTACTTATGATTCAACTACTGTCTATTGATTGGTGCTATTGCTGTTAGCTATTTTTTACTACAAAAGTATTTGAAATATCGAGTGAGATCTCGAAGATTTAGCATTAGCTAATGTCGATCCCGTGGCTCTATTTCTCAATCCAACCATAAGAATATCCATAGCTTATTAGATTGTCTGTATCTCAACAGTGATCAAATTCGGCATGCTGACTTCACCCTATTTACTCTCTCTAATTTCTAGCCCATCTCTGCATTCTCGCCCATTGAACAAATCAAATATTTTCTCATTGTACACCTCATAGAAACTAATATAAAGACGATAGTCCTCTTTGTTCTTCAACGATAAAACCTGCAAGATTGTTTCTAAAGATCTAGGGAGAATACCACGTTCACCGCCATATAGATAAGTACCAATTTACTCGTTACTCAATGACGCTGGGTTCTCGCTGTGGTCTCCAAGAATGCTGTAAGTCTTACCTGCACCTGTTTATCCACTAGATTAGAAAAGATTTAGATTTCTAATCAATTGTAATCCTTTTTTATCCTTATAATTTCATTTGTATTGACTTTTTATTTTTTTTTTACTATGCGAATATGGTTTGGTTGATTCCAGCAAGAAATGAGAGCACCTGTTCTTCAGTGAGTTTGAACACATCTTCTTAGTTAGAGAGAGAAGGTAAAATCGAACTGAACTTCATATGCAAGCTGTTTCCTGGCCTCATTATCTTCAGCGTTTAATCCTAAGAACATTTATTCCAGCAAACAAACAATGAATTTTTAACAAAGAAACTTTCCTGAAATTCAATTTCCCATCAATAATCAATTGCTTTGAGCCATCAAAAATAAGTTATTCTCTAATGCAACACACCATACATCAACTTATCGGATGAATTGCTCTTGGGATTCGTTAGCGAGAGTAGGTCTGATACGGATGGCGATCCTGACTTTTTCGTAATCTGGATTGCTTGTAGTTGATCTTCTAGGGTTTTATCCTGATTTATCTTGCTAAGGTGTGTCGGTTCTGCTATGTTGAGTGTGATTTTTCAGTGGGCTCTTGGAGTATTATTAGTTTGGTCTCATTCTTTGCGCACAACTATTATGAATCACTTTTAAGATATTATTATGATTTTTTACAAAAGTAGTATGAGCTTTTTTAATGATTTGGTTAATTTATTAGTTAGTTCTCCCTTCCAACGGAATTATTATCAAAGTAAATAGAAATATCCTTTCCTTTTTGTTTATCACTCATATCTGATTTAAACCAGATTCATATTATTTGTTTGAGATTCAGCTTTGTTTTACAGCTATTAAATCCCATAATTTAAAATTGCATTAAATATTTTGATTTTTAAGGTTTTCTTGAAATATTTTCTTACTTACAGAGACCATCAACGAGCTACTCAAGAAGGTGAATCAGAAAGAGAGAGGGATATTGCAAAATAATAATTTAATCTGTTCAATCAAACTCAAAATAGAGTTTGAAATATTTTATTACATCCACACATTCATGAACAAATCGAG
>Ga0302271_10000258_pt1 | contig 49887 bp, 24 predicted proteins | sample III_Bog_N1_1_FD_198767 | JGI IMG/M metagenome (GOLD analysis project Ga0302271, IMG submission 198767) | Peat permafrost microbial communities from Stordalen Mire near Abisko, Sweden - III_Bog_N1_1 | ecosystem: Environmental > Terrestrial > Soil > Wetlands > Peat | place: Sweden: Abisko...
CACCCCCCCCCCCCCCCCAAACCCCAACCCCAACCCCAACCCCAACCCCAACCCCCACCCCACCCCCAACCCCAACCCCAACCCCAACCCCAACCCCAACCCCAACCCCAACCCCAACCCCTTCTGTTTTTTGAAAAAATTATGTTGTTTAAAAATTACTCCTTGAACTGGTTTGTTCTGTATTAGATCCAAGACTTAAATGTAGCAATTTTTTGGCATTTGAAACTAATCCCTTTAGTATATTGTCTTTTATTAGGTTACATATCAGAATAATGAATTATCCAAATTCAATGACAAACTAAAACAAACAAGTTTAAAGCAGGTATTTTAATTTGCTTTTAACTTAAAAAGCAAGTCAATTATTTTTATATTGTTTTATCTAATAAATATTTTTCTCATAACTAAAAATCAAGAGGAAAATACAAAAAAATCAAGAATCAAACTAAACTTCTGTTCACTTCAATTTTTAAAAGAATTTGAGAGATTATCAGTGAAATTATTGAAGCAATTTTGTTAAAATTTAAAAAAATGAAAGAGAATGAAATAAGGAATGAGCCATATATCTACATTTCAAATAGAAGGTAAAGAGCAAAAAAAGGGTAGAAACTAATTGAGTGGTTTGGATAAAAATGAAGAGAACAGAAAAATTAAATTAAACTAAACAAAAACGAGAAGGCGGAATTCTAAACATAAAGAAAAATTAAATCTAAAAGAACATACCCTTCAAGAGAAGAGAAACTCTAGTTTAAAAAGAATCAAATAGGTCAAATGAACATTTTTAGCAATACTGGTTTCTAAACCAACCAAGTAGAGACTGATAGTGATCAGAAAGAAAAGGCAAGAAGATAAGAAAATCACACAGTGGAGATCAGAGAAAAGAAGCGTTTAGATATTCTGAAAAAGAATAGAAGGAGTGATAATTCAACTACAAATGTTCCAACAGATGGAATTTCTACAGGAAACACTCCTCTTTATTAGACATAAGCACTTTTTAGCATGGAACCAGCTACTCGCGAATTAGTGGAAAAAATTTATTAAGTTCATTTTAAATTTGAATAAATTGGAGATCTAGTAACAGCTCTTAATTCTTAAGATGCGCTTTAATAGCACCATGGCTGCATAGGTCTCCGTAAACTTCTATCCACTGAAGATTCTCCACCAATTCAAATTGCAATAGATGCTAATTGCGTTCCACGCTTTATCGAGTTTATTAAGTAAACTAATTACCCTGTTTTATAACTAGAAGCTGCATGGTGTCTCACTAATATTGCTTCAGGGACTACTCATCAAACCCAGTCTATTATTGTAACAGGATTATTCTTGAATTTTTTTTTTGGAATAGTTAAAGAATTAATGATTAATGTAATTTTTACTAGGATAAAGGAGCAATTCCCCTCTTCTGTAAGCTTTTAACTTCTCGCTTCTCAGATATCTCTGAGCAGGCTATTTGGGCTATTGGAAATATATCAGGGTAAAAAGATACATATGTTTATGAGTAAATTTTAATTGTCTTTTCTTCAATAGAGATTGCAGCGTTTATCGTGATATGATTCTTAAATGCGATGGCCTTAAGCCCCTTGTCAATATTATCCTTAATACCCAAGATAAAAAGATTATTAAGCATGGTTCTTGGGCATTAAGCAACTTATGCAGAGGCCGCCCTCTCCCTTAATTTGAACTTGTTAAAGATGCTATTCCACCTTTAAGCAAAGTACTCCAACTGGAAACAGATTCTGAAGTACTTACAGATGTCTCTTGGGCCATTTGCTATCTTAGCGATGGAGACGAAGACAGAATCGAGAGAGTAGTCAACACAGGCATAATTCCTTCTCTGATTAAGCATATTAATCATTAATACCTTTCGGTCCTTATTCCTTGCCTTAGAACAATTGGTAATATTTGTACTGGCTCGGATTCACAAACAGATGCTGTTATTGCATGCGGTGCACTTCCTGAAATATTCAAGCAAGTTAAGCATTAAAAAAAGCCAGTGAGAAGAGAGGCTTGCTGGGTACTTAGCAATATTGCAGCAGGAAATGCATAGTAAATTGCTATGATTGTGAATGAGAATTCTTACATTGAGAGCTTATTTAAGTGCATTCTTACAGATTCAGAGGAAATTTCGAGAGAAGCTACTTGGGTGATTTCAAATTGTACTTCTTAAGCTAATCCCTAAGATATATTAAGGCTTGTTGATTTAAAGGTCCTTGAAGTCTACTCTGAAATGCTCAAGACTTCCCAAGATTCAAAAACACTTGCCGTCATTCTGGAATCACTTAAGCATATTCTCGAATGTGGTAATAAAGAGTACAAATAGGGACCAGTCAATCCATTTGCTCTTTAACTTGAAAGCTTAGGAGCTATGGAAACCATTGAGAATCTCTAAAAACATCCTGATAACGACATTTACCAGCGTTCCCTATTCATTCTTGAAAATTTCTTTGAACTGGATGATGATCAAATTATTTCTGTCGAATGAACTTCGAATCTTGTAGGCTGTATTATTGCTTATTTGTTCAAAATTTAATAAATATGTGTTTCAAGTTACAAATAAAGTAAAAATAATCAAGGAAATTAAATATTAATTGGACTTCTAGTATTATTTTCACTCTTAAACAATAATGAATATTATTCCTACAAAAAAAGAAAAGAAATTTAATAAAATAATAAAACTTTGGTGGCAGACCACCCAGATTACGATACAAACACCTCAACAGTTGAAACAACAAGTATTTTACAGACAGGGCATTCCATTTATTGAGAAGGATGGCTTGCAACATATCGTGCATAACACTCCTAGCAATGTGTCATGTGATGACAAGGCTTGAAGATGATGCTTCTAACATTGTGTTTGCATTCACGGCATGTCAGATCATCTATTTCTAAACTCGTCATTTTTTTGAGTTAATCATCTTTGAGGCGTCTTTGCTTACGGATTAGAGTGCGAATTATTCCAAATATTTATTTATAAATGTAAGCACCTGAAAGTACGAGAGGCACAAATAGGAGAATCATGAGAATTCTTTTATTTGCCATGCGGTTTTGAAGATCATTGACTAAGCGTACCTTACTGTTGAAAAAATATTCTGGCTTTTTCATCATCATTTTCTATGTAACTTTGTCAAAAATGAGTTCTCCAAAAATTATTATCAAAGCTTTTGCTGGAATACCCAACTCTATCTCTTAGTATCCTACTTTGATGCCTCTGCCTCGAATACGTAAGTGAAGCATTGAACATATGAACTCGAAGAAAAAGCTAATAACCAATACAATATTTTCTGCAACATTTAGCTTTTTGAAGTGTCTCTTTTAGGCTACAAGTTGCAAAGCATTTTTGTAGTTTGCTTGTAAATTTTTATTGATTCTTACCAATGCTCTATTTGTTTATTATTTATTGATGAGATCGGAGGGTAAATAATTTTTAGAAGGAAATTTGAAATCATGATAATCTAGCATATCCATGTAAGGAGAAGATTATGTGATCACGTAGTTGCTATCCTTTTTAGGAAAGTTTAGGAAATTACTTTGGTTTCTGATGTCATTTTGGCTTCGCTCGTTTGAGAAAATGTTTTCGACAAAAAAACTTCGATATATGAGTGGACGGTCATCTAATACGCTCTTTACTGGATATTTTGAATCTATGATACCCTATAAGAATATTTTCCCGCTCAAAATCTCTCCATTTCTAGATTCCTTAAACTGATTTTTAATAATAGAAGATCCAGCTTTTAGATGCTCAAGCAACTTTCCAGGGGAAAAAATAGGAATCCCTCTCATCTCCCTGATAGTATTTTCAAGCGAAATAATATCTTTTTGTAGCCTGAGAATGGGGACAAGAGATGCAACAGCGATGCCGCTGGCTATCACCAAGTCCATTGTCTCTTTGCTTTTCTCTTCTCAAATTATTTTCTCTTTGATTGTTTCTGAGGTGAAAAATTATTAAATTGTTCTTCACTGCTCTCAAATAGTATTTGATAGAAAATTCTTTTTATTAGTTCAAAAATAATATTAATAAGTAACTTGAATACCTACAATAAAACTAATAGAAGAAATTTAATTATTTCATGATGTTAAATGTTTCGACAGAAGAGAAATCAAAATTCAATATTTTTTCTTCTAATTTCTTCTGTTGTGAATGATATAATTAAGAAACACAAACATTTTTACATATGAACAGGCGTTTTCAGTTGTTTGAACTTGATTTAGTAACTCTTGATTTTCTCTTTTTTTTTAAGGAACGTAAATTTTTAGGTTTGAGGCTTTCCATGAAAGTCGCACATTCTCTTCGAATTATCGAATTAGATTCAGTTAGATCTGTGTTTTGACAGCGTAAATTGTATATTTATTGAGATAATGTAGATTAGACTTAAGCTTTGTGATCTGCTTGCCTTTCAATCTGTTGTTCCCTTCTTTTGAGCTCATCTTTTAAATCATTATTAAGAAGGGCTTGTTGTAAATATTTGTTTATTGCTTCTTCAACTGCCAATCTAAGTTAGATTGCCTCGTTCACAGTAATTTCAACTTCCTCTACTATTATTTCAGCTAATTCTTTTTTAGAAGAATGTTATAAATTCAAAGCAGAAGTGAGCTATTCTTTAAAATGTTCATTTGTATCTCCAAGCACACGAATTCGACTGCCAAGATTTGCGTTTATTGTTTCTAATTGCTTTATCTGAATTAACAATTCTCCAATTTCAGTGGCTTGTTTTCCTTTCTTAACCTTGAGCTTCTCATATTTTTCATTTAGGGCCTCAACTTCAAGCTGAATCTTCTTTGTATTTAAATTTTCATCCCTTATTTTATCTTCTTTTGAATGCAATTCTTCCTTTAATTCATCAATCTATTTGGTCCATCTTTAGAAGAAAATAACAGTTAATTATATTATTATCAAGCAAAAAAGTACTTTTAATGATCAGAATATGCTTGAAGACTTTGCTCTGTGAGTTTTCCTTTAGCTTCACTGATTTATTCTGTTAATTCTCTGATTGCTTCCTTCATTGCGAGTTGCTGTTGATCTCCTTCTTATTTATCATTCTTAATCTAAGAATACTATTGAGATCTTCTAGGTGTAGGAGATGACTATCTTAGAGTAGCTATTTCATTTTAAAGATGTGCGATCTCTTCTTAATCAGTTTCTCTAGAAATTCGATCTTCTTCTATTACTATCAAAGCGTTCTCTAGCTCTTTGTTAAGTGCAAATATTTTTTATCGAAGATCACTCTCTATACTTTCTGTGCGGTTTATTGTTTCTTTGCATTCTGCCAGTTAAATAGCTAGGAAAGAAGCACTTTTCTATTAGATTTCTTCTGTACTCGAATTTAAGCTCCTTTTTATGCTAACTTTAGGGCTATTAATTTCCAATGCTTTTTTTAATATCTTTATCTCCTCTTGGTAGTTCCGTGCATCTTCTTCCAATTTCTTAACGTAGTTTTATGACTATTTTAAGAATAAATTAATAAGTAAACACAGTAAAGCATTCTTACTTTGTTTAATCCTTATGAAACATTGGAGACATTGATAGTCTGCTGTGAATTTGAAAAACCTTGATTGTTTGCATTCATGCTTTTTTATTGTTGACTTGTTCCTCCCTAGCTGATATTTTATTGATTGTTATTGCTATCGTTCGATTAATAGTTATCATTCTATGGAAAGCTCTGATTTAAGTTGATAGTATTGCTTCTATTCACTTGCTTATTCTCCTACAATCCTTTATTCTAAGCTGCAAGTGATGCTTCAAGCTTTCCAATGTAAATCTTCATCTACTTGATTTATTTTTCAAGCTTTAGTTTTTCGCTTTCTAGATAGCTAACTTTATATTAATAAGTCCCTATTTCTTTTTAGCAACTAGCATGTTCTTATTTACACTTTTGTAATTCTTCAATGTGTGATCCACTTTTTTACTCACATTTTTCTTTTAGTTTGCTGTATTCATGAACGCATTTATTGAGATCTTATACTTTTTTTCTTTCCAAACTCAGCTAAGTACGAACTTAACTCACCTAAGAATTATTAGTTGCTTCTTTTCGTTTTGTGGAGACTGTTGAAGCACAAGGACTCCTTAGAGATCTGTTTGCGCTTTCATAAAACTGTCCAGGGCTACTATATTCTGACATCATCATCTAAAATATTCTTTCAATTGTTGTTTCGTTATTAGCGCCTTGTTTTTAACTTTATTTAAACAGTTTTACAAAAAAAAGAAAATAAGCTTTTCATATGACTGCTCTGATTAAAAATAATTCAAACACAATATTACAAATTGATTCATTATGATATTCAAAGCAATCTTTCTTTTGCACTTGTTGATGGTAGAGTTTCATAGATATTTCTCTTTAATAACTATGATAAACCAAGCCAACTAACCACTAGTGATAACTTAAAACATAACAAGTGAGCAAGATTAAAGAAGTATATTTTTTGTAAATTGATAAACTCAGCTGAATAACATTTATTTGGGGAATTATTCATCTCCTTCAATCTTTTCTTGATTCAGAAAAAAGAGAAAATTATTGTTTCAACTTAGGATTGTGATTTTGCAATTACTTCCCAGCGCAGTTAATTACTTTATTATTATCTTGCTAGTCTCAATGAATTACCTGTTCTTAAACAATTAGTTTATGTTATGTAAATCTTTCTTAATACCATCTTAAAGAATATATGATTTGAGAATAAAGAAAAGAAAAATAGATTCCTACTTTCACAGCAAAGTCATCTCCAATGAAAAGAGATCTTTAATCCTGACTGTATCCATACGTTATTACATTCTAAAATGCCTTCTAAATGGACGAATTTCTCAAGAAACCAATTTGCACTATTTTTTTCCTGGAAGTATGAATAGCAAGTACTCAATAATTCACTTGAATTTAAAGATAATAGATAGAAAAAAATAAAAACTAATTATGACACCAAAATTTAACCTAAAACTTCAAAATAATGGTTTACAACTTCATATTTATTAATATTAATAGTTTTTAGTTTAATTTATTTGATATTTATGTATTAAATTCTATTCTTTTTCCCTTCACCAATAAAAATCTATTGATTATTAGAAAGAAATTAAGTAGATAATTAAATAATATTTTGAAATGAAATCCTTATTTTAATTATTTGCGAGTTTGAGTTAATCAAAAGTATCAAATAATTCTTTGTTGTAAAGGAAATGAATCAATTCCCACAGATCAATCATTAATATGAAGATGCTAAAACTAAAATCAGCTATCCCAAAGAATTTTGTTCTCCTGTAAAGTACTTCTGTCACAATCTAGACTGCTCAGAAGATGATGAAGAACTCCTGTGCCCTTGGAAAACTGATGATAATAAAATTGGAGAAGATTTAAACTAGACTAATGGCTAATTCATGAGAAAATAATCAAAGATTTCTAAGAGAAAAGGTCCTCTTTCTGGTAACAATTTTCAGTCTTCTTAAATAGCAAAATAGCATCTCAATATTAGAGCTAATGAGCAGGGAAGTATCATTAAATAGTAGAAAGATGGAGGGCAACAGAGCCCTAATTAATAAAGATAATGCGTAGAGAGCAATTTTTTAGAATTATTTGATAATTAGAAGAGTATATTTCCTCATCATGTTAATAAATCTCAATAGTTTAATGCTGTTCCTACTTAAATATCTTCATTGACAACCTAAAATCGAAATAAAAGATCTAATACATTTTCAAATGGTATTTTAAATAGACTTTAAACTGAAGGGTTTGAGATACCTTAGCTATCTAAGCTTGAAGATCCTCTTCTTATTCAAAATAACTCCAGCTTAAGTTAAATACTTTAACCGAATTCAACTCGTCTTATGCAATCAAATGCTGGTAAAGAAGATCCTATTCAGACAACTCCTCATAGAAAAATAATAGATTTTATTTCCACACTTAAAACTTAATTGTTGAGTAGAAGTAATCGGCAGCACTCTATTCTTAAAGCAGCATTAGCAGGAAAACATTATTTACCACCTAAACAACTCTTTCATAAGCAAAATGATAATATTCAATCAACACCACAAAAGAATAGAGAACTTACAAAAGAAAATTCATTTTTGAAATCTAATTCTGTATTCGTTCATAAAAAAAGAACAAAACTGTTAAAAGACCCTTATTAATAGAGTACTGGAGCTAAATATTTAAGAAAGCTACAAATACTTGATGAAAATAGTAGTCTAACAACCATCCCGGCTAAAAAAGAAGATCCTTAAATGTTAACGAAATCTGAAAAGGAAAAGCAGAAGTTTAGAATTTATGATGTAAATTCAAGTAGATAAAACATCACTTAGTAAGAAAAAGAACATTCAACTACATCCTAGTAAGGAAAAGTGTTTGAATTTACCTCTCACTTTGAGAATTTAGGATATCCATTAAAGGTTTTTAAACCAAGAGAAGGTTTAGTTTCTAAAAATAACTTACATTCACCAAAAAAATATGAAAAAGTCAAAAAAGTTGAAGGTTAAGTAGCTTAACCATAATAAAATAGCGAAACCAGCCAGCAAATTATGATTTCTTAAAGGTATTCTCAGTTCTAAGGAAGTGTTTTCACAAATTAGTTTAATGCAGAAGAAAACAGACAGAGTTCTCCTGCAATTTACATTTAAAACGAAGGTGCTAATGAATCAGAAACCAGTCTATCTTCCAACTAAAGTAAGTTAAATAGGTTAGGAAAGGAATCTGCACTTTTAAATGCTTTTTCAGAGTTCAAGGGAAAACCTTCTGAAATATTTAGAAAAAATAATAGCCAGAAAAGATCTGCTGGATTATTCTTGAACAAATCATTTGACTGCATTGCAAGTAAACCTAGCGACTTAAGAAAATCAAAGATAGTTTTTGGAAGCATTGCTCATCATCTTAAAGAAGCAATTATAAAAGAAAAAGATCCGCATGGAGATAATCTATTGGTCTCTAATATTATTAATGATAATTTATCCTTAGAAGCTAAACAAAAAGGAGGGATTTAAAATAAAATTAAAAGATTTAACTCACATGCAGCAGAAGAGTTATTAGAAACTTTGGCAAATCTCAAAGATCAGAGTTTTAAAAGTATCTGTAAAACTCTTGGAAAATAATAGGTAGAGTAAGGAGATGATTTTTCAAGAAAATCTGGTTCTTTAATAGCTAATCCATTAATTGATAAAAAAGAAACAGGCAATAAAGAACAAAATATGGTTATGCAGGGAAAATATTTATTCAATTTATTCTGAGAATATCATAGATCAAATAAACAATTAATTGGGAACTCAATTAAATTATTGAATTGAATGAGAAAATCCTTTAAAAATACTATGTGGTAATTAATTAATCTTACAGCTTGAATAAATGATTGGGGTAGCATTGTCTATTTAGGATAAAAACTCCAATATTGTCAATGTTACTTTAAAAATAACATGCTCTCTTAACAATCTCTCTTTAAAAATACAAAGTGAAATGACATTGAATCATCTAAAAAAAATTATTAAAAAAGATAAAATTAACTTTTACTTAAAGTATGGATTTGTCATCTGAAATTATTACTGGTGGCACTAGAAATGTGGCCTTCCCTGTCGAAGGAAGACCTGACTGTCCTGGATATCTGTCTAAGGGCGATTCTGAATAAAAAATTGGCATAGTGCTTCTTTAAGAATGGTGGGGTCTCAACTAATCGCTTTGCATTACTGCTGATAAATTTGCGAGCAAAGGTTTTGTAGTTCTTGTTCCAGATGTTTACAGAGGAGAATCTGCTAAAAATAGAGAAGTAATATTTATTTTGTCAATTAAGTTTCATTCCTTTTTTAATTTTTTAGGAAGCTGGACATTTCTTCAAGGATCTTGACTGGCAAGGTGCTGTAGCTGACATGAAAGCTGCATCTCTCTATCTCTAAAATGTAGTTGGTTGCAAAAAAGTTGGTGTTACTGGGTTTTGTATGGGTGGAGCACTATCATATGCAGTCCTCTCAGCTACAAATGTATTTTAGGCAGGAGCTCCTTTTTATGGAGTGTGCGATCTGCAAAAATTCCCTTTGAAAAATATTACTGCCCCAATCTAAGCACATTTTGGTGAACATGATGCATCTGTTGGATTTTCTGATGTATTAACAGCAAACAAAGTTGACAAAGCAGCTAAAGAACTTAATCTGGATTACCAAACAATGTAAAAATTAGTTTAATTATTGAAAATTAAATATTATTTTCTGTATCAGTTTTTGGCCGGATTGCAAACATGCCTTCATGAATCAAAACTCTGCAAATTATAATGCAGAATCAGCTCAAAAAGCTTTGGAGGAAGTATCAGCTTTTTTTAAGAAGAGATTATCATACTGATGGGAAATCAAAAACAAAGGATACTTATTTATAGTTTAACATAGATGTACAAATATAAATATTCAAACAAAATCATAATCTACAATATGATTGTCTTCATTTGTATTCATTCTGTTTTAACTTTTATCCCAATCATTACTCTCTTCTGGGTCAAATTCCATTCTCATATCATAAAGAAATCCAATTTATCCTGGCTTTTTCCTGTTTGCTTCAAACTGTTTATCCATCATTTTTTTATGCTTTTCAACTTCTTCTCTTTTTAATTTATTCAGATCATAGTTGTCGTAATCAACCTCATCCACCAATTCATCTTCTTGAGATTGATTTTCTTCATTATTGTCACTTGATTCTTTATTATTATTGTTATTTTATTACTTATCTTCTTAGGACTTTTCTTATGTTTCAGATTCTTCTTCTTATTCTTAATCATTTTCTTCTTCTTTACTATTTTATTCTTTGATGTAGTGTTAAATCGAGTATTTTTATGATTGAATATTTCCTTTGTATGATGAAACTGTCTATGATTTAATTCCTTTTTAGCTGTCTAATTGCTTTTTTACTTACTAATAAATATCTTCTTCTTCACTCTCACTACTTTCTTCTTTTTGAGGTTTGTGGTCTTCCATTGAATCTCTGAACTCGTCATCTTCAAAAAAGTCAAATTCTTTTTTTGCATCGATAAAATTGTTTCTCTTGACGTCTAATTTGGTGTCTTCTTATGTTTCCTTGTGTTTTATATTTTCAATTATATTATTTCCAGAACATTTTTCGTTTTTTAGTTTTCTTTCTTCTTATGAATTTTCGTTTTGCTCATTTTATCCTTCGTCTTTGTCTTCTTCTTCTTCTTCTTCTTCTTCATTATCTCCTTCTCCTTCTTCATTTTCATCTTCATCATCATCAACATCTTCCTCCTCTTAATCATCATTATCATCCTCTTCTTCTTCCTCCTCTTAATCATTATCAGCATCGCCATCATCCTTTCCGTTTGATTAAAAAACTGCTTTAGCATCGAATTCGAAATCTCCTGCTCTTTATTTTTCCTCTTCACTTTCTTCATTTCCTTCCTCTTATTATTTATCATTGATATCATTTGATTCCTCCTCCTCTTCTTCATCTTATCTTTTAGAATGTTCTTAATCCCCATAAGCAGCATAATCTTCAAAATCATCATAATTATAATCCTCTTCATCTGATGTTAACTCTTTTTTATATTGAGGTCTATTTTTGTCAGTTTCTTTTTTAGAATTGGTATTATTCTGCTAAGCCTATGGTTTTATCACTCCAGATATCTTTCCTTCCTCAATTCCGATTCTCTCTTGCAGAATGCTAATTAACTCTATGAAACACAATCATTTTAATTCCTTCCCTTTTTAACTAGATTACTTAACAATTTGACATCAGATATTTTAGTCAGATACATTTCGTGTCTCCTCTTCACCTATTCCAAGACCTTCTCTGTATCGCTTTCCCAACTCAACCCGCGTATTTTAATCTTATGGTGGTAAAGCTTTCCTGTCTTTGGGACCAAGTACTCCATGACTATTAAATTAGATTAGGTCAGGCAAATAAGAACTTAACATGATTACTGATAGTAGGAGGAGGTGAGAAGCTTAAAGCCATTCTTTTAGGGAGAATATTAAGCTCAAATCTCTTGGATTTATTTAAACTTGTATTCGATTGATTATTCTCTTTAGATTGGAATCCTTCACCAGAAGACAAATTAGGATTGTAGATGCTTAAGGCTTTAACTGGGCCTGATGATGTTGATCCCATTATCTTTTATGGCCCTCCTTTGAAGAAACTATGAAGTGGAACATTTTAGCTATTTTACTCTTAATCTTAAATTGATTGCGGCATCATCCATTTTGATGCCCCTGATTTACTGCTTGGGCTAATTGTATTTATCATGGCAGATTTATTCGCTTCAAAGTTTGATTTCTTTTGAAATAACCAAAATTTTAGGGAAAGGTAAAGAATTTATTAATATGCTCTATATTTCAAAGAAAAATACATGTATTAAATTATGTTTCTCAAAAAACTGAAGAATTCAGCTTAAATCGATATCCTTTTTAATTTTTTTCCAAAATAACCAACTAGATATTCATAATAACCAAGAATCTTAATAGTTATTATCAATAAATATTTTTCATTGTTTACAAACACATAGTTTTGAGGGGGGGAATCAACAGAATTTGCGACGAAGGATAGAAAGAGCTTGAGCCATTTCTTCTTCTAAACGCAATTATTTAACTCCATAGCCTCCCTTTTGCATTGTGTAATTGAAATCAAATTTAAGCAGAGCATCTTTTCCTGTTAAATTGCTGGCTTCGTCACTATCAATGATAGACTGCAAATTATTATAGCCGCTAAAAACTACCAAGAGGCTTTAAAAACAAATAATTAAATTAAACTTTCAAATAAGAACATGTTTGTTACCTTTTATTTTCAAAGGTTGTAGCAGCATGGCTGATACTTTCTTCTGAAAGCTGTTCATGATCACCTTAATTGATCAGCACCTTGATATCATATTCTATTTATAAAATAGCACTTTGTTATTAACAACTTTTATTAAATATGGTCATTACTAATATCATTCTCTCCTTTGAAGACTTGGGAAAGATTGTCTGCAAGTCTTACTTAATATCCCCAAAATAGACCTAATATTTTTAAACACTATTAGTTTATGTACGTTTGATAAATCTTACCAAGCTTTTCTTTTGGTTCTTTCTGAGACACTACTTTAGCTGTGTAATCTAGATAAAAAAAAGTAAATCAAAACATCTTCTCTTTTGTATTTTTAAACCCTTACATTTCTCCTCAATCTCTAAAGTAGGTTCTTCAATTTTAAGTGTAACTCTTGTACTAGGGGCAAGCTTGTAAGGGATTTTCGCTTACTTTTTGAGACCAATTTCTACCCAAGAACCATCTACTTCTTTGACTGGACGATTCATAACTACTCCCTCTCTATACTGACAAAACTAATCAGATTTTAAGTGGTGAAGACACTCAATGGGGTTCATAAGCCCAGCATTTTTAAGGTCAGGATGTATGGGGAACAGTTGTTTTCTAAGATATTATGGAGTTTCAAGGTACTGGAGATTTCTTGCAATGTAAGGCCCTTGCTAGAAGTTTTGAGATTTTGCAATGTATGAGTTATCTTTTAAAATGATGATCTCGTCAACACAGAAGATAGCTGCTGTTCTTGCGAGCTCACTTTTATAATAATTAAAATGCATCAATATTTCTGTATAATTGAAAATGAGACAGTCTACCTGATGAAGTAGCTTCTGAGTTCTGATGATTAAGGAATGGAAATGATTGAGTCTGGAATGCAAATGGCGAGATGCTTCAACTAAATCTTTTCTCTGATATGAGTTAATTTGCCTTAGCTTTTTCCACTATTTTTCTCGGTTTTTGCTGAAGGTTATTCAACAATTTCAGATTTGGTTTTCTTTGATTTGTGTTTTTTATCTTCTTAAGCGGTTTCATCTTCACTTTAAATATCTCTAAAATTTTCTTCTTCAGAATCATCTTCACTCAGCTGCTTTTTGTTTTTCTTAAATGGAGTATTCTAATCTTCTGAACTTTCTTCTAAATCTTCTTAACTTTCTTGTTGTTCTCTGTTATTTTTCTCTTCTTCTTGCCTTTTCAACTCTTCAGCTAATTCCTCTTCTTCTTGGCTAATAATAGTTATTTTTGGCTTTTTTGTGATCTTAGGCACAGATTATTATTGTCCATTTTAACAAACTTATAATTTGCTTTGCTCTTTGGAATTTGGTTTGCTTTCTTTTTGCTTTTTCTTCATCTGCTTTTATTCATCCTCATCAGCAGTAAATCCAAAATTAGTTTCATCTTCTGCGTTCAAGGATTATGCTAGTTCAAGCTATTTTCTCTATCTCTTTTTCTCCTTCTTTGACAATTTCTTTTCTGTGTCGTTGACATCATCTTGTATTTCTACTTCTGGTTCTACTATTTCTACGGGTTCCTCATTTCTTTTCTTCTTCTTTTTCAACTTTTATTCAACAGCTGCTCCCTCATATTCTTCTTTCTGAATAGAGTTTGCTTTAATTCTCTTGTAATCTTAACCATTTTTGCTACTCATTTCAGGACTATCTTTCTTTATTAAACTAACTTTTTGATAAAATTAACCTTAATTTTTTGATAATTACAAGATCAAACTATTTCTATCTTCTTTTAATTTGCTGCATTACAATCAATTAATTGCTCTTTATGTTTAGCATTTGTAAATTAAATATTGTTAATAATGCTGTGAAACTCTTCTGATTGAATCTCACTCATATTTTATAGAAATTACTTCAGAATCTTATTGAAAACACAATAATTAATTAAGTTTGATTTCATTTTGAACTCTTAGCTGTTTCGTTATTTAATCATTTGCTCTTCCATAATTTCTAAGAGATTAAAAGAAATTGATACTTAAGTTATTAAACATGTTTGATACTTTACCTATTGAGGGATAAACTCATATGCCTCTTTCTACAATATCTGTTTAGTAATGGCCTGGCTTGCAACCTTCGAAGTTTACAGGGACAAGAAAGCACCTTCATCCTTAAGACCAATGGAATGGATTCAATAGTGCATTACCTCCCTCATTGGGTCGAAGACATTGGGAACAAAAATATTCTGCAGTTGGAGAGTACAAATCTCAGCTGAAAGTGTTCCCTAGTGTGAGCAACAAGACTACAGATCTTACAGTTTTACAGACTAATTGCATTAAGCGCATTGATTTTGTTCCTACCTAACATCATTTAAGACCAGAACGATCACATATTACATAAAATAAATCAGGACATTTAGAAGATGTGCCGAATGGAATTAAAACTTTTGAAATAGCGAATAAAATATCTAACAATCAATATGGATTAGAGAATCAACTTCAAACTAAAGTTAGAATCAATGGGCTTCCACCTATGAGGAATCAGCTGGAGGTAAATATATTTTTTAATCATGAATTTAGTTTTTATTCTCAATTTTTAAGGTAAGAAGCTTAGGAGACAAAGCATACAGATTTCCTGAATATGCTCCAGAGTTTTTCAAGGCTGGAGGCTTAATTGCTGGGTCCTCTATGAGAGATAGAAGCAAGAAAAATGTCAGCGAGAAACTATTAATAAGTGTAAGAGTACCAGGTAAGCTAACGTGGAAAGAGAGAGAAAAGTTAGAAATAACAAGAGAAGACAAGAGATAAGTTGATGAACTTGATCTTTGGGAAGAAAATACACTCAAAGAAGCTAATCCGAATTGGAAAGACCCTGAAAAATTCTTTGATAACGAAGAAAATGATATAAACAGTAAGGCAGATCCCAAAAAAGATTCCAAAAAAGCAGGGAAAAAGAAATGAAGAGCTTATTTATAGTTTCATGTTAATACGTTTACAAGATACAGAAATGCATGTAGATGCTTATCATTTAGATTCAATTCTTTTTGAAAAATGAGATGACATTAATTGAACTTCTAACTAATAATATTATTCATTCAACTGAGAATATTCGAAGGTTATTAGTGTTGTTTGCTTTGTTCTGTATATCTCCGCAAGTGATCACGACAAAGTCACCAATTTTTACGATTCCTTTCTCTTTGCACTTTAAAATAATTAGTTCAATCAATTTTTCAGTATTGTTTAGACTATCAAACATAAGGCATGTCACTGCAGATACTTAAGAAAGATAACGAGCAACTTATCGACTTGAAGTTGCTGCAATAACTGGACATGGCGGCCTCAATTTAGACAGTTTTAAAGCTGTGTATCCACGAGTTGTGAAGACAACGATAATTGAAGCGTTAATTTAATAAGCAGATTCTAAACTGCAATTGATAATACAATTTGGAATTGTGTTCAATGTAGATCTTACTGAAGCAGCAACTTCGTTTGAATGATTTTAAATTCTATTCATGATTCTGAGTGCTTCAGCCTCTACACAGATGCGACTTAATGTTTAAATTGCTTCAATAGGATGATTTCCTCCACTGGTTTCTGTAGTGAGTGCAATCCCATCTACGAAATCACTGACTAAATTTGATATTTCTCCAACTTCGCACATTGTTGGGAGCAACGAAGAAACCATTGAGTCAAGTACATTGCAAGAAATCATGACTGGCTTCAATAACTAATGACATTTATGTATCATTTCTTTTTATTTGATGAATAATTTCTCGACAGGCATAAAGACTGTGAGATATCCTCTTGCTATTTGGATTACATCTGACGCGATGACCACCTCTTCGAAATTCTCAATCGCTGATTGTCAGCAAAAGATAATTAATTTTTAGTTAGAAAGGTTTAGATTATTGTACCTTCAGGTGTTTATATTTTTGCCATTATTTTCGTCTCAGAATTATCTCCAATAAAGTTCCTTATCGCGTTAATATCTTTAGCTGATCGCACGTTTGAAATGCAAATGCAATCGATATCATTCTAAAGACAACAGTTAATATCTGTGATATCTTTAGGAGTTATGAACTCTGAATTTAAAACATCAATTAACACAATATTCAATCTCAGCTAAAATAATTACCTTCTTCTTCATCTTTAGAATCATCTTCACAGATCTATTCCCCAATGAGAGACTCACCTATTTTAGTAGAATACTTAGCTAAATTCTCTTTTTATTAAACTCTATTTTTATTGTAAATGAAGATTGGCTTATATGACTTCAAAAGGCAGTCGCTATCCACTTCACAAACAATTACATCATAAATCTTTCGCTTTCCCTGTTTGTTTTGCTTCAGACGTTCTGCGAATTTGTTCTAACTACTTAATTACACGAAGGGCGTTTCTTAACTCTATTATCTTTCATAAGGAGCCATTAGCATTTGTTTCGGAGAAGTATTACTAGTTTATTTGCTTAGAAAGATATTTTGTCCAAGACAACTTTCTTAATGTTCATCTTCCTATTATTATTGTTTAGATGATTCAGTTGAAGATACTTATGTGTTGATTTGCTGATACTATCCAATATCATCTGGAATCAAATATTCTTTTTCAGATGATTCTTCTTGGCCATTCTATTGGTTATCTTTTTAGTCATCAATGTTATCTGTACTTGGAAAGATCTTAAATTCATCATGTGCCTCTATCGAAGAGGAGGAGATCTATTATTCCTTATTATGTAAGAACATTCTCTTTTTTTCAAGTAATGTTTCCAGGAAGTCGTCATGTGCATAGCCATATTGTTCTTTGAGTGTTTTGATGCTTTCATCTGATTTTTCGATTCCTTTGACAGTCAGCTGAATTCTCCCGTAATCTATCATAATTTTAACTCCGTTTGACACTTCTTAAATAAATTCTTTATCATCGACAGCACAAAATAAATTATTTCCCAAAACTTTAGGGTTTAGGACTATTCTGTATTCTTATCCTTTTTTCAAAAATATCTCTGCTTAAGTCAGCGTTCCTATTCGAATTAAAGTTCCTTTCAATACGCATGTAATAGGTAGTTTGACATCAAACTCTTTTTCTAGATTATCTCTGTGTTTCCTTAAAGAAACAACTAAATCTGGAGAACAATATGCCATGTTTACCATGAATGCATTTAATCCTGCTTAGACCATAGACTTCAAGGCTTCATAATTATTGTAGAGAGCAGACATTGTTCCAAATATTTTGGTTCTCCTTGTTTTGACAATCTTTCTTCTTAAATCTTCGAAATGAGTCTTCTCTTCCTCCAGCAATTCACCTCTTGAGTGTACATAATGTATTGACGACTATTTCTTTATTATCCTGCTCCCCGCTTTCTTAGGAAGCCCTTTTTTAACTTCCTCGAAATGATTGACCTATTAAACTTCTTTTTCTATTTGTTAAATGCTACTTCCTTTCATACCTTCTTTCGCTTCATCCATCTCTCCTCCAACCTATTTTTTAAAATAACCTTTCCTCCTGATTTTCTGCTTTATTTCAATCAAAGTATTTCTATTATTTTATCTAAATCAATATCCCCCAGATTAAAGTTTGCATAACTTAGAGGATAATCATTAGTTATTTCTTGGTGAGATTACTTTCCTGTTTCATGGTTAAGGCTGATCATTCAAAAAGAGCTTTGGAATAATCAAAGGATAAATATAAGTCTGATAATTGGAGCAGAAATAATTTAATTATTTCTTAAAAAAACAAATAAATCATCTACATCTACATCTCAATTACCAACTCAACAAGGAAAAAATGGAAATAGAAGTTAGAAATTTAAAGACAGCTAGTGAGTTCTGTCCTTAGTGTGGTAATTTGATAGAAATGCCTCTATATTCAGATAAAGTCAGCTGTTTTCGCTGTGATTTCGAATGTTCAGTATTGGAGTATAAGTGTGCACCAATAGTGTCTCGTATTGAATTTAGTTAAAAAAAATAATGGCTTGAACAATACAAAGCGGCATAGAAAAAGGCAAGTGGCGCTGGTGAAGAGGAAGATGATACCAGCAATCGCAATAAGAAAGCGACTTTGAAATAAGAGTGCCCTAAATGTGGCCATCACACGATGTTTTTCTGGACTGTTCAAATGCGTTCAGCAGATGAGGGTTCAACAGTTTTTTATGAATGCACTGACTGCAAGCACACATATACAGTTAATAATTGAGTGCATTTAGTTTTGAATGGTGTATTGTTTTATTTTAAAACTATTTGTAGTTTTTGTTCTAAAACAATCTAAATTTATCTTAAAATAATTAACATCTAAGAAAGACTGAAGGAGCAATTCAGTAGAATCATCTGGAAGTGATCAAATTTGAATAAAGAATAATTTACAAAATATTGATTATGAATTCATAATTTGCAAAGATTCATTTTAACTCTTTAGCTTCAATGAAGCTTCACTTCTCTTTCGGGAGAAAGGTTGGAAAGTATGCAGAACAAGCAGCTAAAGGTAAACTCTTGGATGTGAAGAAATAAGTAGATGCAAAGTAAAAGATGGATATTGGTTTAGTCAAAGCACCAGAAGATAGAAAAGATAGATAGGCTGAAGATATCGATGAGCTATTTATGTCAAAATGCCATTTAGATGTCTAAAAATTTCCGGAAAAAGCTATGAAAAGAGCATAGCAAGTATTTAGCAAGTATCCTCACTAAGAACTAAGAAAAATGGGTTCTGATTTCATGAAAATGTATTAACAATTACACGCAACAGAAAAACCCTCTAATATTAGTTAAACTGTGCCTTTCGAAAATACAGAACAACTAGCAGAGAGTGCAGATAATCCAAATAACATCTTATATCTCAGAGGAGAGAAAGAAACTGCAGAAGAGATGGATGAAAAAATAGAAAAAAAGAGAAAGGAAAAGAACACCAAAAAAGATAAAAATAATAAGGAAGAAGATAAAAATAAAGATTCAGATGAGAATGAGAATGAAGGATAAAATGAACCAAAGGAAAAAGAGCCTGATTTTAAGAGCAGCACAAACAATAATATCAAAATGAGCATGCTGGATTACACTTAAAATACGGCTACTGCTTACCTTCTTAGAAAGGCTCCTCATACTTATGGAGTTGCCTGCAGAATATTAACAGAAATTAGGTATAGAATGCCAACTTTCAATCCTAAATAGTTCCTGGATTTCGGAGCTGGAGTAGGAAGCGGAAGTATTGCATTCTTTGATATTTTCCCAGAATGCAAAAATATTGTTGCCTGTGAGCCTTCTAGAAACATGAGAAAGCTAGGAAAACACATGACTTAAGACATACCTAATGTGGTGTATGTTGAAAATCTTGCTTAAACTATTTCTCTGCCTTATTCTTTTGAATTCGATATTGTATATGTAGGCCATGTTCTTCAAGAAGTACCATCAGTTGAAGGTAATTAAATTGAATTTAAAGATAGTTTAATAATCATTTTGTTTTGAAAAGCAAGGAAACTAATCATTGAGAGTCTTTGGGGGAAAGTAAAATAAGGAGGGCTGATGATATTTGTAGAGAATGGAACTCCGAAAGGATTCAGGTTTGTTCACGATTTTCGCAAGTATATCCTTGAAAGTAAAAAAGAGGACAAGCCTTTTATTATTTCTCCTTGTCCTCACTAGGGCCCATGCCCTTTGGCAGAAAAGGCAAATACTTGGTGTCACTTTGATTAAAAAATAAGCAAATATCCTAAATCAGTTTTTTCAAAGCTCCCAACAGAGAGGCAATTCGATCATGAAAAATTCAGTTATATGGTGATTTAAAAAGGCAGAAAATCAGAAGAATATGATGAAGACAATGCTGTTTCCATGGCATAAAAATCGTTCTTTTGGGATCGAATCCTCTTTCCTATTATGAATAAGAGTAATCATGTCATGTACGATATGTGCACTAGAGATGGAGAGTTTGAGCGCCGTGTAACTGCTAAGTCTCATGGTCCTAAAGAATATCGGACGATTAAAAAGTTAGAATGGGGTGATCTTTGGCCATATGTTAAGCGCATTCCAAATAAATTCAGAAAAGAAGGACCAGGAGGACCTCGTCTATGGTGATTAGAAATTACAATATTGTTTTTAATATATAAAAATATCTTGAAATCAGTATGATTTATTTGTATTTTATTATCCCAACTCAAAGAAATTAGAGTTTTCTTATGATATTTAGATTGTGAGTTAATTAAGAATAAAGAGATAAATTACATGCAAATAACAAAGAAATATGAGTTATTGTTATGTTTTTGATGATATTATCTTTTACAAATTACTGATAATTAAACTAAATTGGACATAACAATAATAAACAATAAAGGAAAAATAATAAAGAACTTTCAAAATCGAAGGCATTGCTAACTAATTATTAGTTATTCCTAAGAAATAGTTAATAATAGTTCTGGTCTTTTAATATTATTATGGATCAAACTTATAAAGCTATTATACTTTTCCTTAGAGGCATATCTTTCTCACAGTTATTTCACAATAAGTTATGAAAATAGATTTTCTAGCTTTAAATAAGTTGGTTTTGATATTAAATTATGATGGATCATTCATGAGAATCATTGCTTCCTGAAGGTTTAGTATTGATCGGATTGAAACTACCAGATTTTTTCATTTCTTCGCTTCCTTGTTTTTAATTATGTGATTCCTTCCATCGAGCCACCCATGATTTCTATTTTTAACAAGTCAATAAGTGTTTAGTTTAGCATCAGTTATTCCTTACTATCTTGACGACAGTTGAAAACTGGAAAGCATCTTCTAGATCCTTCTGGTTAACCTCCTGCACTTTTTAACTTTTTTCTCTAACATTCCAGCAACAAAAACAGTTATTTCTCTGTTATTGAAAATGTTTGTAATCTTTTAAAATAATCAAGTTACAGCTCGCTTGTTAGAGATTCTGAATATTCTAAATTGATCCAAGGATCCATTGCAAGTTCTGCCATTGAGCTTCTTTTTGAAGGATCTTTATTAATCATTTGCTAAAAAAGATTCTTAAGTCCACTACTGCACTCTCGATGGGCTGGGAATTCCAAACTGAAAGTGAATAAAGTTTTATAAAAACTAGAAAAATAGTAAATTTGAAATATTACTTCTTTTCTTTTATGACTTCAAAGATTTCTACAAGATTTGCCCCTGAGAATGGCAGCTCTAAAAAAGTGAAACAGAAAAAAGAAACTCCCAGAGACCAGATATCTGCTTTTTTGCCATTGTACCCTTCTTTACTCTTTTCTTTACTTAATGCCTCTGGAGGCATAAAGAAGTAAGTACCTTCGTTACCTTAAACATTATCGTCTTCGTTGGTAACTGCTGACACTCCAAAGTCTGCTATTTTGGGCTATTCATTTTCATCAAGCAGAATATTTTAGGGCTTTATGTCTCTATGAATGATCCCATTCTAATGAACTAATAACATTTAGAATTAGAGTCACATGAAGGTGAACTGATTCTTATTACGGTAATGAAGGCCCTTTATGCATCCTCGAAAGAAGCCTCGGAGAAAGTTTTCACTGTAGGGTTCATTTTAGGAAGAATTACAAAAGTAAAACTTTTCTTCATCTTCATCCCATTCAATGAGTTATCCTCCTGAAGCAAAGTCTAATACTTTGAAAGGGAGATCAAGTTAGAAACATTCATCATCATAAGAATTAGCTAGAGAAATCAAGAAATAAGGAGAATGTACTCATATAAAGCTTGTCGTTATCTGGATTTTCAATGACTTCATAGAGTTTAATGACATTGGGATGATCTAATTTTTTCATGATGGCGATTTCTCTTTTGACGCTATCATAAGCATCTTTGAACTTCATGACTGATTCCAAAAATAAATGATTTAGTATTTCTAATCTATTTTTATTGAAGTTATAAATCAATCCTGTTGAAATCATTATTGCCTACCCCCACCGCTATCTCTGTAGTACTCCCTCTTTCTTTTTAGAAAGGATTTCTTAAGAATTTTGACAGCATATTTCTTATTTTTATCCTCAGAAGTGTGCAGGGCAAGTTTTACTTTTCCATAAGATCCTTTTCCCAGAGTTTCCATGAAAACATAGTTATTTATCATTTTTTTGCCCTAATAAAGGTAAATTTAAACACTTGTATGAACTAACGCAACAAATTACTCCGATATCAGTGGATTCTTTCATTGTAACTGTTTCTTTGACTCTTTTTTTCTATTCAAGATTAAAAATAAGCATATATTAATCACATTTTCATTTTTACTTTTGTAGGTACGTAGTGTTTTTGGACACTACTTGATATGGCTGTTTGTATCTTTTCACCATCTCCAAGTGCTGTACCATTTTATTTAGAATCCAAAGGAACAACCTTTCCTTTTGTTGGTGAAATCACGCCTCTTCCATAAGCGCAACCCATATCAAATAACGATTAATAATCTACTCTAATATAATAGGATTCCTTTTTGCGGTTTCTTTAATTAATTGCTTATCAAACTCTGCTTATTATTAATTGTTTTTTTCTGAAGATAATTTGTTCGAAATATTTAATTTCCTTAATGAAATTATGATTTTTTGCTGAATTATGTTCATATGATTTGTGTTTCTTCAATCTGATTCACTAATAATTTACGAAAGCAGTTTCTACAGATTATTATTAATTTTTCCTTAATTTAAAATAAAAAAGGGTGAATTCATCATTTCAGCAGCTCCATGATTGAAATTCAATAAAGACAATCTTTACCCAAGCATTTAATATTGAAAAAGCAATTTAAATTTTAAGGAATACAATTAACAGTTAAAATCTTCTTTTTTATTTTGTTTTGTTTTTAGGACTACATTAGGATGCAATATGCTAAAAAGGAAGCAAAGACTTAATAGTAATTATTTGCAACAAATAGAACACAAGTTTGAAAGTAATTAACTATTATTCTTTTTGTAGTTGTTTCTTAGCTATCAAGTATTGGACATTTATTGCATACAATTCGATCTAAAAACAGCTTTTAGTGCTGAGAAAATCACTGAGGATATTGTTAAAGTACATTTTAGGAATAGTATTGAAGTTTAAGGATCATATTCATTCTTGTTATCAGTTAAACATTAGTAGATTGAATACTACTTAAAAAAACATTAATAAACTTATTAGTTTGTCTTATTAAAAAATTGATGAAAAAAATAAAGATCTAAAATGAATTTCTTCTCTTTCTTTGCGAATAATTCAATTGGTAATGTTTAGGAAGCGTTATTTTAATATAACAAATAATCTCAATAGAGACAACACAATTTTTCTTGGTCTTTGTATAGTCTTGTTTTCATTTGCTTTCCTTTTGAACTCTTAGTCTTTGTTTGGGAGTCTCTGAGACATCGATACCAAAAGCTTTGTTGATGAGGAATAGTTTTTGGCCAGTTAAGCAGGTCTCTGAAGCTGAGAAACTCTTCTTGGTTCCTTGGAAATCAGAGTCTGTGAAAATGTTGATGGATTTACCTTCAGGAATCTGAATGGATTTGATTGGGACATTCCATCCAGCGACTTTTAAGTTGGGAATGTTGTCGCAAATAGCTAAAGAAGTTCCTTTGTAATCGCAGTCAGTGAATACATGAATGCATGTAGAAGGTCCAGAAGTTGGAACTGGTTCAGCGCCAGCACCATCTAATCCGCCTGTTGGATCAGAACCCGGTGTTGACCCAGTGCTAGGTGACTTTGGAAGCTTGAAATCACCAGTTGAAATGGAGATGTTATTGACTCCCCAAGATTCATCATCCTAAATAAAATAAAAGATACATTATTCAAAGCTACTATTAAGAGCTGCTTAATTAGTTTGAATTTAAAACAAAAATACCGGTTGCTAATCAAGAGCATCAACTAGGGTAAGCTTTAGAGTATCAGCAGTATGAGGGTAATACACCTTAATGAAATATCCATCATCTTTGACAGTCAATCCGCAATACTATCTCATACCATTCCATGTTTCTGCCTTTGTTGAGACTGAGACAACATCATCGTCGATTTTCACAGTAAAAGCTTCTCTCTAAAATAATTAATATCTTCAATAATTGTTAACGCATTAGAAATACTTACATCCCAAGTGTCCAAGAAGAAAACTTGTAGGGAAATAGTGACAAAGGTGTGCTTAGGTAATGCCTTGTAAGTTCTGGAGGCCTAAGTTTTAGGTCCGAAGATATTGAATCCACCGAACAAACTGAATTTGTCACATTAAGATACTAAATTATTTCCTTTTTATCCTGCGACAGTCCAAGTGGCGGCATCGAAACCTTTTCCATCGAATTCACTGGAAAAAGGCTTAGAGAAAGGGTCCACATAAGAGATAAAAGTCAAATCTCTAATTGAGAAGTTAGAGTCACCATTGGGGTTATCAAGGATAAATTTGAGATTAAGATCTGAGTTGGAGTGAGGCACATCAATAAAATAGTTTCTCACTGTTTCATCATCTCTGGAGCATTGCTTTCCAGTGACGAAAAGATTCGCCACAACTGGATTTGCAGATGAATTGTCAACAAGAACTTTAACCGCCTAAAAAAGTATAAAAAGCATTAGATAAAGTTGAAAAAATAAAACTAAATTACAGTGTTTGCTGCCCAACTTCCAGATGTAAGCAATCTGAAGAAGAAACGAACTCCTGAGTGTGTTGGCAAGTTAGTGAATGTTTTCTAGATGCTAGCTTTGTGAGGTCCAAAGAAGCTTGCTGAAGCAGGAGCACCACAAGTGGCAATAGCGGAAGAGGTGTCAACTGTACCTGCATCGTCTTTCCAATCCTTTCCAGCAGTGAAAGTTGGTGTAGCGAATTCTTAGGTAACAACTGAGCATGTTTTGCTTGAACAAGTAGATGTCAACACTCTAAGATTTGCTATTCCGAAGGATTCGTTATCTTTACCCTCATTGAAAGATCCTCTGATAGATAAGTTAATAGATGAACCTCTATGGGGAACAAAGAGACTGACTGGAACAACCTTTTCAGACCAGCCTGCAACACCGCAATTAAAATTGACTGCCTAAATAACAATAATTGTTTTCATTTAATTTAATGATTAATTTTAAGTTTACATCAGTGTAAACCCAATCAGGTCTTATGAATTTGTAGATTTATCCATCAATAATGATCTGAACAGAGTCATCAGGATCTGGTGAATCAATCATCCAAAGATCCAAACTGACTATAACTCCATAGTGCCCTGGAAGATTTTTGTAGTTTTTAGAGATAATAGTTCCTCTACCGAAAGTGTTAAACCCTCCGAACAATTTTGTTTTTCCACTGCATAATTCAATTAATTAATTATAAAAACAAATAATCAAAATATATTACCATTCTGAAAACTCCTTTCCTTTATCAGTTCCCACAATTTCCCAATCAGTGGTACTTGCGACGAAGTTAGAAGCAGAAAACTCTTCAGCAATCACGCTTACGTTATCCTTGTCATACTATGCAACAATCTCCAAATTTCTAATTCCCCACGATTCATCATCTTTGATGAAGATTATTTTAGAAATTAGGATGTTTAATTAAAAAGAGTTAATAATATTAATTTTTTACATCCAGGTTGATCCAGAGTAGAGGTCAGCTTAAGGGTGAATTGGCTTTTGAAATGAGGAATCACAATGCTAACACCGTTAAGTCTATCATTGAATGCATCCCATCCGCAATTTGCATCACGAGCAGATTTTTGATTGTATTAAGTAGTGAAGGAGTAGACTAAAGATAAAAATGAATTCAAAATAAGAAAAAATAAGATTTAAATAAACTTTACCTTCAACACCATCAATGTAGACCTTGAAATATTCATTATCTAAAGTAATATAAGATAAGTTAGATTCATGAAAGATAAGTTTAAAGTAAGAGTTTACCCCAAGAATCAATAGTGTAGAGATCGAAGGTGATGTAGAGCTTCTCGTGGTTGACTCCAGAATCATACTTTTTGGAAGCGGTAGCAGTGTTACCAAAAACATTGAAACCTCCAAAAACTGCTTAGTTTCCACAAACGGAGGTGAGTTGACCATAGTAATTACCAGTGACTGTCCAGTCGACGACATCAGAGTTAGTAAACCCTTGACTGTCGAATTCTCTGGAGACTAGTTTCACATCTGCTGCTACGCAAGCAAGAAGCAGCAATAGCAAGGCTACTTATTTTCTCATTTTCAAGAGATTTTTTATTACTTTTTGTTTGTTTATTTTCTAATTTTCTTTTCTTTTCAATAAACTTGGTTCATTTTAATAGGGATACCCTTAAACAATCTTAGCTTTGTTTCTTTTTCCTTGTTTATTAAAAAACTAAAACTGATTATTTTTTCAGGATCCAAAAACTTCATTGATATTTACTTGAAACTTTGCATAATTCTTAAAAACGGCTATCATATTAGAAATTATTATAGCAACTAATTTTTGTCGCTTGTTGTTTTTGGTAATCCTAATTTGTAAGTATGTTAAGAATATGATATTTAATTAATGAACTTAAGACAATAAGCAATAATTGCTATTCTCTGAAACACACTAAATAATTATAAGATTTATTAAAATAATGAAGAGATTTAAATTGTAATTTAATATTATTTTAAAAATAAACGAATTTTTCAAGCCAAGATTGGCATGAGCATAGACTTCATTATTTTAGATTTTTTTTAAAATTCCTATTTTGAACTTGCTGATAAATTCAAAATAATTAATTAAGACTTCACTTCTCCATTTGGCTTGTAATAAAACCGTTTTAAAGAGGATAGAAATCAAGTATCTTAAGTCAATTGTCTTTTTCCAATCAAGATTTATCCTGGAAGTAAATTAAAAGATATGTATCCCCTACGATTATTAATTTCAAAATTGTGAACTCTTTTCTATCGCTGAAACTAAATATTATTTCTTCAAACTTAATTAAATAGCCTTTCATTGCTTCAAATATCTTTATTAGATTTTAATTACCTTAATCAATCTGCACACATTCAGAGGGAAAAAATATCAGGATATTAAATGTTCGTCTTGATAGATAACTTCCTCGACATTCACATATAAAAAAATAATAGATTTGGAAGGAAAAGCTAAGTAGAAAAGTCTTAATAGTAATATTTTTTCCCAACTAGAATGAAATTGTAAGAGTAGAAAGGAGCCATCTCTTGACTATTTTCAAAAATCCTCTGGATAGCAGAAGTGCGTAATTGTTTATTAATCAAAAGTGTTAAAAGTTTAACTTATTGGTTTAATCTCTTGATAGGATTCATGCTTTGATATCAAAAATATCATACTGATTATTAATGCTAAATAATTTTCTTCTTGCTTAAATTATTATATGTAAATCTTAACATTAATCGTTATGAAATAAATGGAAAGCTTATCAACTTTTCATAAATAATGTCTGTCATCCATTATGCCTATTTCACTACTTAGATATTTACTTGAGAAAGTATCTTATCACGAATAATAGAAAAGAGAATAGTTTATTATTTGTTCCTTAGGAGCAGAATTGCATTTATGAGAAGAGCATTCAAGAACCTATTCAATACAATTGCAATATTAGTCTAAAGAAAAAGTATTAAATTAAGAATAATTATACTAAAGAGAAGTGATTTTATTTGGTAAAGAGATCCATTGGAAATCAAAAAGAAGGGAAATTAAGGATTTTTTTTGAAAGAGGTTTTTTGAGAAAGCAATTAGTCCTTTATCTTTGATTGAATTCACCCTTTAACAAATTGAAATACTTTTTTCTTAAAATCATAAATTATACAAGACATCAATATTGAGGCAACTTAAATTAAGCAAGGATAATTGGTCTTAACTTAAGGCTAAGGTAGAGAGTCCATTGTAAACTATCCTATTTTTTCTTTGATTTAAAATAGATATTTAATAGTAACTCAGACAAATAATAACTAGAATTTTAATAAAATAATAATGAAACTTTATTTTTTAATCCTTTTTGATGCTAAGCATTTTAAAAATATTCAATTGCTCAGAAGCCTCTATCTCAAAATGAGAAATTTTTGCATTAAAATAGTCTTAAGGTGATGTATAGTTTCTCGTGATCGACTCCAGAATCATTCTTTTGGAAGCAGAAGCAAGGTTCCCAAAGGCATTATCCGAAAACTGAATAATCTCTACAAACAGAGGCGAGTTGACTGTAGTAATTACCAGTGAATGTTCAGTCGACAACAGCAGTGTTAGTAAATACTTGACTGTCGAATTCTCTGGAGATAAGTTTTACTTCTGCTTCTGCTACGCAAGAAGCATCAATAGCAATGTTACACTTTTTGCTATTTTCAAGAAATTGTTGCTTAATTTGTTGTTTTTATTTCTAATTATTATCTTTGTTCTCTGGAATAGCTTCCTTTATGTATGGACATCTTTATTAATAATTAAAACGATTGTGATTTTCAGGATCCAAAAAACTTCATAGATATTTACTTGAAAATGTATTTCATTTCTAAAAACGGTGAACAATTAAAAGATGTTTGGATAACGAAGTGTTTGTCACTCATTATTGATAATACTCATAAGTGGGTATGCTAAAAATGTGCGATCTAGCTCTTCAACTAAAGACAAAGAACAAGCTATGTTCTCTTTGTTCTGCAACACATTTAATTATAAAAACAGCATTTTGTAAACAATAAATAATTCCTCTTTGTCTCTTTAGTATTCCAGTAAATTTCTTATTAAGCATAGAGTTGCTTCAAAAAATGATGAAACACCTGTATTCTGAGTAGAAATTAGTTAGGGTTAGATGTGGTTTCCGAATAATTCAAACACTGCTAAATAGATAGTATGAAAATAAGAATAGACAGTTCTATTTCTTTGAATAAGGGGTGGGAATATAAAAATTGCAAATTAAATCAATGAGAAAATTGTTGCTTTATGTCGCGAGTAGCTATTCTTGATTAATCGGATTGTTAAATGTAAATTTTTGAGAAGAAAGTGTGAAATAATCCATCACATCAGCACTTTTTGACTCTACTCCCTTCTGATGATCTTTTTTGTTAAGAATTAATTATATTTTTCGTAGTGGCAAATTGATTTATTTGACTTAGTATTTCAAATAATACATCAACTACACTACTTCGAAATGAGCATGATTAAAAGACATTGTTACATGTCTTCTTTTACTCATAATATCAAAAGTGAACCAATAGCAAATTAATCAATAGAAAAGAAAAAATTCGGTGACAATTCCTCTTTTTTTAAATGAGCTATCATAAAGAACTTATTTTTCTTTGGGCATACATTTGCAGGTTCCCTTCAGTAGCTTTGTTTTATTTAATAATCTCCCTAATTGTGCTTTAGTTTTTTATAATCCTATTATTGCATAAGGACAAACTATGAATAGCAAAGCATCTTTACTTTTCACAAATCTAGAATAAGCCACTATCTACAAGAAGGGCCAAAACAATACCTTTCAAACTCTCAAAGCAATAAATAATAGTTCAAACTTTAAAATAAAAGAGCTCACTCAAATAATCAAATAGTCCCACTTTACTTCTCTCCTTTTAATGTACATCTCCAGTATTATTAAAGTCCTTTGCAACAAAAATTCCAAAAGGTATCAGATCCTTCACTTAAAATTGTTTCTATTATTTTCAACACCAACAAAATAGTATATCCCTTTTGTCAGATGAAGGGTAATAAGAATCCCCATTTCAAAAATTATTATGTTTTATTTCAAAATGATCTTCTTGAAATCCAAGCTTTCCACAGCTTTGATTGACAACTTTTTTCTTTAAAAATCGATCATACAAAGGGTATTGTATTTTATAAAGAGAACTATTTTACAGTTAAAATTGATTAACTTTGATAGAGAAAGGCTAACGGCCTTAATAATAGAACAAAATAAGATAATAGCCCTTTGAGCTTATGTTATTTCTTTTTAAGGCAAAATTTAAGCTCATATTATTATTTTGGATTTGGTGGCTTATGACAAAATGTATTTAAATATGCAATATTACATGATTAATAGTATATGATGTGCTTATTCTTATTATGTATTAACATGAATATGGAGATCAATGACTCTTATCGCATTTAGCATGATAGAAACTAAAATAACAGAAAAGTAAATAAATCATAATAAGTTGAATTGATAGCTTGCGACATGATTAAGCCCTAAGGCATGAAGCTATCGATTCATGATACCGAGATAAAAAACTTATGATCATTTAATTCATTGATGTCTTTTGTGTTATTTTGATTTGTGTTGTTTGAAGTTTTTTAATTTGATTGAATTGGGCTGATTAATTTCAATCATAACCCAAGAAATAATTAAATTCGAATTCAAACTCAATAATAGTTTAATTAACTATGTGTGGCATCAAAAAAGTTAGAACAGCTCTGAAACAGCTTTTTTAGGTTGGCTAAGAGGGTTTTATTATTATTTTGTTGCTATTAATAATATATTCTATTATTTCAATAATTGATATCTCTATTATTTTTTTATTTTGTAAAAACCTCCTCTCTTTAAATTGAATTAAGTTTCAACTTATTATTATTTAATAATTTTTTAAAATAAAGAAAATAATTAAATTCTCTGCACTTTCTTAAATTTGATAATCTTTTTTATTCACAATAGTCTCTTACCTGATACCCTCTTGTTTTTTTTGGCAAATAAAAGTTCAAAATCATTTAATTAGCGATTTAATCAAGAAAAGGGCTGAAAATAAGGAAGGAGAGAGAGACAAGGAATCAAGGTAAATGACGAAGCTAAAGAAATCCAAAGGATAAGCTGCAAGGCAAATCAAGGCAAAAAGAGCTGCATTTAAAAGAGAAAAAAGGGAATTCAATAAGAAGAAAAATGAAGTCAAAATTAACGTCAATGCTCGTCATTAATAAGAAACATCATCAGAAGGCTAAAACAATAGTGAAGATTAGAGGATAGAATTTGATGCTGAAAATTAAGAGGAAGAAGAAAATAGCATCCAACTTGAAGATGATTCGATTCAAAACAATGATGAGGAAGATAGCTAAGAATAAGATTAAGGAGAACATGAAAATTATGAAGATAGCAGTAACAAAGATGCAGCTACTGAAGAATCTGAATCTGGTGAAGAAGAAAATGAGGAAAATGATGAAGATGAAGAGGAAGAGGAATAAGATGGTGAGGAAGAAAATAATTAGGAATAAAATACTGAAGAAAATGAAGATAGCATTGAGGAAAACTCTTAGATTAGTGAAGAAGATAACGAAGAAGATTAGGAAGCTTAAAGCAATGAAGATGAGAATGATGAGGATGAAAGAGAAGATAATGGAAGGAAAAAAATACATAGAAGAAGAGCTGATGAAATTGAGAAAGAATATAAATGCAGAGTTAAAAAGTGTGGTAGATATTATGGATCCTATCCTGCTTTATATACACATCTCAAAACTAAGCACCCGGAGCTAGGAGGAGATAAACTCTACAAAATAGCTAATCGAGAAAGAAGGCGTCTTATTAAATTAGAAGGTATTTATATCAACATAAGCAATTGAGATTATTAATGTGAAAGATTAAATAAATGTATTTGACTTTTTGTTGATGTCAGCTGACAGATTGAATTAGATAAATGAAGACCCTGAGTAGATTAATGAAGAATAAGAAGAAAATTCGGAAACGGAACCAATTCAAAAAGAAGAACTCAGAAAAAAAATCAAGGGAAACAACACTTAAGAAGAAGCAGATAAAAAAAAAATCAAAGGAAGGTAGAAGGTTAAAGAATTCTATGTAGAAGAATATATGCATCTTATTAAACCTAGTTTAGTCAATGAGAACCAGATAAAGAAGTTTATGAAGGATAAGAGATAACAAGAGGAATAATATGGGTTTAATCAGCAAATTGATGCCAAAGAAAAATCAGGAAGAAGAATGTTTGGGACTGTTGAACAAATAATACAAAAGAGCATCAACAAATAGCTTGCCTTGGCTGAAATAAAGAAGCAATAAAGAAATCTCAAAATGCAAAAAATAGATAAAGATAAGATGTCAGAGCTTACTGTGTTTTAGCCAGCTTATCTATTTGATCTGGTTTAATAAATAGATCTCAGTTGGAATGCTACCTTAAAGTAGGAGAAATAAATATTGAAAACAGTCTCTTTTCCTGAAACTCTTCTTCTTAGCATTGATCAAATGAATTCTGATGAAAAAAGTCTCACAAAAAAGAAATAAAAAAAGAGAGAAGTGCTCGCAAAAGATGATTGGTTGAGTGATTATCCAGAAATAAATGATTAAAATTAATTTCTTCTTGATCCTCTACATAAATAGCTTTAATACCTTAGATCTGTAAACAGGGAGCTTGGCGTTGAAGAGATACAAGGAATCGGACTTCGGCTTGCTTTTGCCTTGAAACATCTCCATGGATTTGTATGCAAACCTTTTTATATCGAGATGGTGTACATAGCTGGTTATTTGTTAAGGGTGCTTTCCATTAAGAAAATCACTCTTTATCAAGAAATCTCATAAGATTTTCTCTCAATTTACGAGTATGTAATGAACTCAGTTCGATATGGAGGATTTGCAGATTAAATACCTATTTTTGCAGCATTTGCAGATCTTAATCGAATAAACTCTTTCGCTAGAGACACTCTCTTAGCTCTCCTGAAAATAGTGTTTAAAAGTAGCAATGCCTACTCTGAGAATCTCTTGAAATAATTTTACCACTACAACTAGGCATGTTCTTCTTTTTGATTTCAAATGCAAATTATTTGCACATTAATTATTTTTGAGAAGGAAAATAAAAAATACAATTCGAAATTTGGATTTCAAGTGAAGTGAAACTTAGACAATTTAATTGATCCCATATATGATTGTTTAAACAAAATCATGGCATAGAATCAATTTTTCCCAATTTTGACTCTCTACAAATTACCTTGTGATCCAGATTTCATAAATATTATTAGAGGAAGAAGTTATTTCAAACTTCATGTTGTTATGTCATTTTCTTTCTATCCAAAAAGAATTATTTTTTTATCGAAATAACTCATATCTTCTTTCGTTATTGTTGTGGTTTACTTTAAAATATCTAATAAATTTAGTTATCCATCTCAGAAAAACCGTAAAAATAATTTTTTCATTGTTGAAAGAAGTATTTTCATTAAATTTATCTATTTGGCTGTATGTTTAAAGAATCAGGAAGAAATCTCCTTTAAACTCTAAATAACATTTAGAATTGGGTAAGATTTATCTGAAAAGCAATAATTTAGTTGAATAATGAAAGCAATTTCTTGAGTAATTTGTACCCAGTGAATTAATTTCAATTTCAAAAAAATTGTTTTTATTCAATCTAAGGAATAATTTCTTCTGGATTTGATTTGTCTTCAAGTGCTTCATTTCTTTTAAATTTGCAAACAAAAAGATAATCTCTGATTTTGTCTCTTGAAGCAGTGTACTGCTCAATATGTGCAGTTTCATCTTTAGTTAATGCAGTAATATGATCTTAGATTTGATTTAAGAGTTATTCAATATCTTTTGGTTTCATTTATAGCATTCGTTCATTTAAAAATGTTAATGTACTGCTCAAAACAGCTTAACCTTTTGGTCCGTTTAGTAGGTTTCTCCTTAATAAGAAATTGTGCATGTCAATTAGCTCTTCTGGCTAACTATTTGGAATATCCTTCAGAACATACTAGAATAATTGGTTCTGAATAATAGATGGAGTTTTTTCATACTCACCACAATATCTGTAGTTGAGATATTCAATTGCATATTAAACGTCTTTGAAATCTACTCTTCCTTCAATTCTCAGGATTTAGTTAACAAGATGATCTTCAATCTCTTTTTGGTTATCAAACTCAAACTTTCCTAAGTTCTTCAGAGTGTCAATTAAATTCTATGAATGATTAAAACGATATTACAATCAAGATTGTCTACCTAATATTTACCTCAAGAGTGAATTTTGTATTGTTGCTCATCAGAATTTTATACATATAAAGCACAAAATTTGGATTCATTTCAAAATCCTTGATTCTATGTTTTGCTTGAGAAAAAATAGAAAGAAGTTTTGATGTTGTCTCCCCATTAAAAGGTAATTCAACTGTCCTCATCAAGGGGTTCCTATTGAAAAGATGACCTTTTGGAATTGCAGTTTGGACAGAATCATAAAATTCTAATTATCCAATATCTCCTTTACCTAAAATAGAATAACACAGAATATTATTTTATTATTAAAATACTTGTTGTATTATTACCAAATGCATAGAGTATGTCAACAATAGTCTTGATATCGTAGTCGAAAGACATATTTCGTAAAATATACATTTCTATTTTAGCGAAAATAACAGGATCGAACCTATTAACTTGCGCAAGCGCTTCTACGATTCTCTTATAATCATACATATTTTGATCCCAAACTGTAATATTCACAATCCTTTCTATTTTTTCATAAAGCACATCGATTCTGTGCTGATTGCCCGTTCCCTTCATCACTGTAAATCCTTCTAAAGCAAATACACTCTCTTTGTAATTCGTGTACCATTCATCTTCATTAACTTTATTCTCTAACAATTCCCATAATTGCTTATCATAAACTTCGAGATCTTTAAAACACTTAGCATAACTTCCAATCCAAGGATAAGTTTCATGTCTATTATTCTCAAGCCTGTCTTTAATTTCTAAAACTAATTCTTTAAATTCTCGTCTATCTTTGAACGGCTTACGCTCTTTATGCAGCTAGACTAGTTTTCTCAGAAAATATACTAAATCATTCATACTATAACTAAACTAACATTCTTAAAGATGCTTGAGGATTACAACTGGATCTCCAATCTTTTCGAGACCAAATTTATCATCAAAGTCTAAGATTGTTCCAGCATCAACAGTCTATTTCATTGGTTTTCCCTTTTCTGCGCTAATTGTATTGTCTTCTTAACTAAATTTAATCCATTTTTAGTTAAAAATGGACTATCTTGGAACAAATATCATGCATGTTCTCTTTAAAAACCATCCCTAAAGATGGCGTGAAGCTCTCACAATTTGAAAACTTTTTTACATGATATTCGGTTTGTTTTTTAATTATCGAGAAGTTATCTCTTAAAAGATCCCCAATATTCACTCTTTCTTAAAAGTGTATTCTTATTATGCAATACAATTGACTTTAAGTATTTTTCAGTCAAGGATAAGTAAATTCAACTCTCTATTTCACAATTCGACCCAAATAAGTTTGATAATCTTTCAGAAAATGGTTTTAGTTTCTATTTTTTTATATTATTTAAATATCGTTTAAGAAATGCCATATGTGTATCTCCTACTCACAAAGCATGAATGGGAAAGAGAGAGAATGAGAAAGCCTAAATCCTTGGAATTTTGCCATTTTATATTTGTGTTTTGTTTATTTTTCCATCAAAGTTCTATCGATTCCAATCCAATTTTTAAACGTGATTTTTCTATGATTTCTATCTGGTCAAATCGTAACAAAAATAGTAATATTACTACAGATTTAGAGTTGAAATGGAAGACTTTTCCTTAAAGCCAATCCAAACAATAAAGCAAAGTTCATCTCCCAACCAGTTTAGAATCAAGAGCTTGAGCGGAGCCTATTACTAACCTTTCTTAGTTTCAGGGCAGCAAATCAAGGCAGAATTAGAAAATAGCCAACGCGTTCTTAGCTATGCATTGACAACTGTAGATTTTGCACAAAGCTCAGAAGAAATTGTGATGTTTCTTCAGAGTGAAGTTGTAGCAATTCAAAGTCAAATCAACGAACTAGACAGAGACCAACAGATCAGGAGTGGGATATTCGGATTCAAACAAGGAACAGCCTTAACAATTAGAAAATGGCTGTAGAATTACAAGAGGAGCTAAGAATCTGATTTGAACAAGTAAATTGATTTCAGTAATTTGATGGAATAAATGAAGGTTGCTTCTGAAAAACAGTGCATTTTCAAGCTCTACAGAATAGTCTAAGCGCTTGATATGATCATCACAAAATAAACAGAAAACATCGCAGTTCTGCTGCTGAGTTTGGAAGATCAAGCATTTTTTCAAACATCGCCAGCCTTAACTAAAATCTAAACAAGCAAGATTATTCCTTTCCGACTCGTAAATGCACTCATGGAGAAAGCAAATATGAACTTAATTAAACCATCTCAACAAGAGTAAAGAGTTACTGTGAGTCTGAAGAAAGACTAAGTTCAAGGATAACTTATGACTATTGAAGATATGATTCGATTTTTCGATAAGATAGCAATAAATACAAGCATTAATAAGGAGTTCAAAGCTTACATTTCTTCATAATTATCAGAACTAAAGAGAAAAGACAGTTTGAGGGAGACAGTGCTCTCAAAGGCAAGGTAAGAATCAGATACAGCAAAGGAGCAGATTACCACCTTGGGTTTGGAAAAGAAATAAATGAAAGAAGAGATAGCTGAGTTGAAGAAGCAACAGTAACTTTTGTAATTGTAAATAGACTAACTTACAAGAAACTAGGATAAAAGCTTAAAAGTGCTAACTGAAAAATACGAAAAGTAGATTGATTCCCTAGAAAAAGAACATAACTAATAAATCGAAGAATTAACAGATAGTATTTAGACAGAAATGGAATCGTAAGTCAGGGAAAAGGTAGTTGGATTGTCAATACGATTAGAAGAATAAGAAAATGAGATTAAGAGGTTGCAAAGCGAACAATTGTAAATACAAGAACAATAGAAAACGAGATAAGTAATTGATGAAAAAGATAAACAAAAAGAGGAATAACAAATGCAGCAGAATGATAAAGAAAGAATCACTGAGACTATCAATTTGCTGGAACAAATTTAAAAGGATTACGAAGAAACGATTGCTAAATTGCGCAAAGAGAATAGCGAGTTTAAAGAACAATACTAAGACATGAAAGCTTAGAATGAAAATTTATACTAAGAGCTGCTTAATATCAAATAGCAGTTAGCAGCTGGCCAAGCCGAACAGGATACAATAACAGCGAGTCTTAGCTCAAAATTTATGACAAAATAAGAATTTTGTGATACCTATGAGAATGCTTTAAGGGAAGAGGTGAGAATATTGTTAGATTATTGAATTAATTCTATTTTTTATTGTAAACAGTTTCGAAGAATGAAGAAATCTTATGAAGATAAGATCGAGAAACTGAATAAAGATGTATCATCCTTAAAACTTGAGAAACACAGGGCTCTCATTGACATGAAGAACATGCTGGACAGAGAACAAGAAACAAAAAATTTACTCATGAAAAAGCTATCTCTCTTTATTAAATTCTGATTGATCTTGTTTACAATCTTTCAGCTTATCGCCAAATTATCATTTTTTATGAACAAGAGTTGTATGCGTGATTTACCCTAAGGATGCATTCGACAGAGAGCTTATTTTCTTGAGTGAACTCTTACTTTTATCTTTTTTGTGTCCGTATATTTATTTCTTGTATTTCTCAAGCTATTTATCTAATAATTCATTTGTTTCCTTAAGACTTTTGATCTGTTCTTCTAAGTTAAGTTCTTGTCTCTTTCCAACTTCTAACTCTCCTTCTTGAATTACCGCAATATTTCTCAATTACTACTTTTCTTCTTTTTCCTTAGCCAATTCTAAAGAAAGAGATTCGTTAGAAGTCTTGAGATCAGTTATAATTCTGTTTAACTTGCTTGTTTCTCCTTGCAAAGCAGTATTCTCAGATCCTATTTTATCCTCTTTCTGTTTGCTTTCTTCGCTTTTAACTCTCAACTCTTCCTAAAGATCTACCAGTAACATTTCCAAATCTTCTTTTTCCTCCAATAAATTTCTCTCTGCTTCCTCTCTTCCTTCTGTCCTGGCTCTTTCTAATAATGCATCCATCTCTTGCATTCTCTCCTCCATCAACTACCTTTAATCGTCCTTGAAAATAAACCAATAAAAAAAATAATAGATAATAAAATAACTTACCACTTCTTATTTTGCTCTTTTCTTTGCTTCAGCAGCTTCAAACAGTTTATGACTGACTATCGCTTACTAATCTTCAATTTCTCTCTCACTTGTTATTACCCTTGCCTTTTCTGCTTGGACTTAAATCCTGAGCGAATTGACTTCTGTTTCAAATTGTGCTTTAATTTCTGCAACAATATTTCTCCATTACTGCTCATTTTCTGCATTTCTTCTTTACTCTTTTAGCAATTCAGTTTAGATCATCCTGATTGTTTCACTGTTTCTTTCTTCAATTATGTCCATGTGCTGCCTTAAAGAAGATACTACTCCTTCTTGCTCTCTGGATCTTAGCATCTGTTTAGTATCTAATTCCATTGGTTCTTTCTTTTAGAAATAATTATCTTAAAACTTTTCTTTCTCATAGCCTCTAAACTATTCATTTAATTCCTTTCCATTTATTCCTCTTTTCAACTTTTAAGATATTCTCTAATCTACCTGCTATTTTCCGCTTGAATTTGTTCTATCAATTATCTTTCCATCTTAGTATCTACCAATTGAATAGCTCCTCTTTGGAATCTAATCTTCCTTAGCCTTCTTCTTTGTTGACTTCATAACTGTTGAGGGTAGTATTTCTAATGTTTGATATTTATTCAGTACCCTTAGACAGTCTTGTTTTGATTTCAGTTATTCTTTTGAGGACATCATTCTCTCTAGCATCTATGTCACTTTAATTGCCAAAATACTTTTACAAATCCTATTTGACTTCCCTGTATTCCTCTTAAGCTGTACCTACTTGTTCTTTTTCATATCCTCCATCCTAATTACATTCTTTATCTTCTTTACTCTCTTATGCTCTTTCTTCTTCCTTCATTTTAGCTAACTATTTTTGTTTTAAGGCCATAATATCTTTTTGCAGTTTCTCTTTAAAACTTAATCCCTCATTGCTCTTCTCCTATGTTAACTATTTAGCTGAAGAGTGTTCATTTGTCTAAGTATCTTTCAACTTTTCATTCTCTAATGCTCTTCTATTTTCTAGTTCTTTCTCCTAATGATCTTCAAACTTCTTAGAATCCCAAGATTTATCTACATTTTTATTATTTTATTATTATCTCGACTAATAACGATTCTCAAACTCTTCACTAAATTTATTTTAATTGCTGCTCAGTACTGACTATGGAATAAGAGACTTCTTCTATTCAAAGCTAGGAGATAATTGCTTTAAATCTTTGAAGAATAACAAATTGTCTCTCTTTCCTTCAGTTATTAACTTTTACTCTTCCTTCTTAGCTTGTTCATTTAAATCCCCCTTTGATAAGACTATCTACTGATCTTTTCCAAGCAAAGAGTTATTCAGCAAATTCGAAGGAGAAGAATAGTTTTATTTTTTGTAATCTTGCAGTCTGTTAAGATCAGCTGGTTATTGCTGCTTTAGTCTCAGTTAGTTTTGTTCTGTTTTTCTATTCTAAAAGTATTGCCCTTCTTTTAGAATGCTCGAAAACGGATTGTTATCTCTTTTGTATGTTCCTCTAGTTTCTTCCTTTTCAGAAGTATCTTCGTTCTCTTATCTGATTTCAAACTGTTGTTGTTAGGGTTTCGCATTATTTCGACAATCAATCCTCTAGTGATCAGTTAATTTGCTAAGCAGCCCATGGATTCGTCTATCACAAGGCAAGCAAAATGATTTGGGCTCATCGAATTCGTTTAAGCATTGCTAGCATGTAAGTAAGGCAGGCTTACTGCATTCAAAGCAATCTTATTGCAAGCTCATATCTTTACTACTTTTAAATTATGAAAAGACAATATTTTCAATTATTAATTCGAACTGGATATTTTTTATTATCAAAGAGATTCCCTTACAGACATCGAATTACACAAATGCAAACAACTTTCTTATTTTGGACTGAAATTTATTGTCCAAATAGATGAGTTCCTTTTTGTTTAAGCATCTTCAATTCTCAAACATCTTTTGCTTTTAAAATACCCATTTCATCTTGTTTAGATTGCTTTTTCTTGTTTAGCCAGTCAATCACAGCAGTTGGAAGAGCTCTTATTATTAGTGCACCTATCTTCCAATTAACTGGAATAAATACCTCCTCTCTTTTCTCAAGGATAGAGTTATATATTTAGAGAGCTAGCTTTTAGTTTAATTTTTCTTCTTCTTTTTCTATTTAAGCTTTTGGATTTTACACACAAACTAGAGTCGTCAAAATGGCTTTGTTTTATTACTTTAGTTCAAGTCTGAGCGCATTATGGAACCCTGATAAAGCTGCCTTCCCTGCACATGTGTTTGTCCTTCAAAATAGAATCAAAATGAGTTAGCCATAGAACCACCAAGATCCTTTTATTAAAATATCTTACATTCCTATAGATGGCATGAGAGACTATAAAGAGGATATGTTAATGATATGGCCAGTGTTCCTTTCCATCATGTCAGGTATGATCTTCTTGATGACAGACACTGGAGCTAAAAAGTCATAGGAGAAATCCATTTGAATTTCTTCAAAAGAAAGCTCAGTGAAAAGCTTCTATTTGGAAGCACCTCCTAAATTAACAATAATATCGATGTGGCCAAGTGCTTTTTCAGCGTCCTTCACTGCCAATTTAATCTACTCTTCTTCCCTCAAATCACACTCAAAGAAATGCACTTTTACTCCTATTTTCTTTAACTCATTCATCGTTTTTTCAATTTTATTTGCATTTTAATCAATGACTGCTAAACAACATTAGTTTCTCTTCGCGAACTCGAGCATCAGATATCTTCCCTATTGCAAATGCACTTAGAAACTGATTTATCAAATAATTCTTACAATTCCTGAGACATCTCCTGTGAGCAAGATGGTTGTGTGTTCTCCTATTACGTATCTCCTTTTCTTGTAAGCACATAGAACATAGGTTTAGAATAGCCGATAGATTGTAATCACTACAAATAACTCTGCTAAACCTAGCACAAGAAACAGCAGCATTGGCTTATGATTTTTGATTATTTGCTTCAAATCAACTTTTAATTGGGGGTTCAAAATTCATTAATAACAAACTATTTCATAATTTCTAATTAATTTTAATGAATTTTTTGTACAAATAAACACAGCACATAAGTTCATAAGCTACATGACAAATAATATATTTGGGTTATTTAAAAAGAGCGAAGAAACCTCTTCAAACTTTGTCTTCAAAACTCATTTCAGCAAGGAAGAATGTTACTTATTCTAAGTCTTTAAGATACAATGGACATTTTTCGGTGGAGAAGGAATGCTGATCGATGCAGATTGGTGAGGACAAAGCAGGTAAGTCTCAACTAATACATGATAAGTGCATACAGAAGGTTCAGAGACATGGATTAGTGAAAAGAATGAATCTCCACAGACATATTCTACAGAAAAAGATCTTGGGCTATTAATAGGTGGACAGAACTCACCTTTTTCATAATGCCTCTCAGTAACAGTAGAGTTACTATGCAGTTAAGAGTATGAGTCGAGCACAGAAAAATCAAGAGGAGTATTAAATGAACCTGAAATAGGTGTCAATATTTCAATATTGTCAGTATGTTTAGCTAAAACACGCAGGAATCGAAGATTTGTGTAGTTAGTCTTCAAAGAAAGAGCTTAAGTTGAAGGAGATATCACATCTGAAAAACCAAGTCTGACAAAGCCATAGTTATCGACGAGTATCCAGACTCTAGAAGGGTTAAAGAGAGTTACATTCTCGTAGCGCTTATTTTTCGAAGCAATGTTGCTCTTAACAAGACGATCATAAGCAAATATCTTGCTATCAGACGAAAAGTCTATTTACACTTCTTCTTTCTTATCGTTGAGGCTACTTGTTAAAAGGAGCTTTAATTACTTAAACTCTTCTCCCAAAACGGAAAGAGGCGTAAACATAAAATATCTAAATGGGCTTGTAGCTTCACTTTCGTTTAGCTAAAAGGATTCCAAGTCTGTAAACTCCAGAAAATCTTCTGATTTTCTTTCTTTGGACTCTTTAAACAGCAAATAGCCTGGCTTAATAGAAGGTTTCTTGCCCCCAAAGAGATTGACATTTTAAATCCTTGGATTCAGATAGTAGTAGTATTGTCCAGTGGATATTTCGAGGTATTCTTATTTCTTGAGAGATTAGTAGTTCACTTTAATTATGTATCCACTAAAGCTGTTAAGATCTTAATCTATTATGACTCCAGAAGGTAATATTTATTTAATCCTAGAGCTTATAACTTTATCTCTTGAGACGAAGAGGAGCGTGTCTCCAATCTCTGCCCAGAGATAGTTGACTCCAAGTAGTAGTGAGCCAAACAGAAAGCGCTCTTTTTTCTAGAATTCAACAATTTCGTAATTTTATTAACTCTTTCCTTCAGTTCCTCTGCTGAAGATTTGAATGGTATCGATAAACACTTATTAATCCTTCAACCCTACAGACTGATCTTACTGCAGTTCAATGAAGTTGTTGTTGATAACTCTTTTTATTTTCTTGAAGAAAGCTCCTTTGAAAGTTGTGATTATCAATAAGTCTCCTTTAGCTAAATGACGAAGAGCACTCAGTTTTTTTCCATAAAGATAAATACCATCATACAAAGATAGGATATTCGCATTTCTTTCAGCAGAATCTACCTCTGTCACCTCCACAGAATATTTACTAATCACTTCTGCTCTTGGAAGTGCTTCCTTTAGCAGACCAAAAGACCTATCTACCATATGAATTACTCTAACTTTTTGAAGTTTTTTCTTTTTTTCCTCAGTCCTTTCAATTGTGATAACTACTTAGGACTTAGAAGATAAGGACATATTGCTAAAGCCAACAAATTGAATTAGTTTGCCTTCAGCGAAAATGTAAGGTTACTCATGCGTAATGTTTGGGCTAGAAATATGAGGGTTTATTTTATATATTGTATCAGAGTATTTGATTGCTTTGGGGACTGTCTTATCCTCAACTTAAAAGTAATTGAATACACTTAGGGAAGGGATTAACGTATCTTTTGTTATGTTAGTTGTTTTATTGTAGCTAGAATGATATCCAGCATAAATATCTTCAAACCCTTTTTTCTGAGCATTGACTAGAGTCAGAACATCATCAAATTATCGAAGATACTTTTTATAACAAAACTACCACAAAAATGTTGTTGTTCTGTATTCTGCGCACTAATTCTCTAAGCTTCTCAATGCGTAGTTCGCATCTTCTTCACTCAGGTGAGTTATTTCCTCAGCGTAATATGATTGTTAAGCTGTTTAGGTGAGTCTGGCTTAATGAAATTCTTCATCGACAACTGGAATGTAATTCTAATACAATGGTGAAAATACTGGAATCATACATTCTGCTGACCTTCCATCTGCTAGTCTCATAGTTCGAGTTATTTAACCATAAAACTCGCTCATTTACTGGAGTTCAGGTATCTCTCGATTTCCAAGGTCTTCTTGAGAGTGTATGAACATCTTATAACCATTAGTTACCAGTGCCAAAACATAAAAGGATAGCAACAAGAGAAAAGAAGAGGCCATTAAAAAGCAATTATTTTAGGCTTCTTATCAAAATGTTTTAAGTTTTGTTTTAGTAATTAAAATTTTCTTAAAAAATCGAATTTCAAGGATGTTTTGATTCATGATTTAATAGAAAATATCAATTTAAACAAGAGGAAGCAGCAAAAAAATAGACAATAAAAGGGAAGGAGTGATCAAAAGACCTAATAAATGATGCAGCTAAACTATGTCTTCTTTGGGCTTGCGCTTTTATTTGTTACACTCTACATTAGCATGCAATTCGCAACTAAGGGCAGGAAGTATTTTAAGAAAGGGAAGAAACTAAGCGAGATTGAGGAAGAGTATGAAAGACTTCGTGAACAACTGCGCAATCTAAAAGTAAAAATTGTTAAATCTATTTTAGGTCAGTGCTAATATTTTTACACGTTCAGCATCATTACTACTGGGCGCAATCGAACGGAGAGAAAACCAAAGAGAAGGCTATGGAAAAACAAATTTTTGAAGTTGAGGATAAAATAGAATAACTATATGGAGAATACAAGATCATCGAAAAAGGAGGAAGTGTCCCTCTTAAGTCAATCCCAAAGAAAGATTGAAATACCCTGTTTATGTTAAGTACTTTATTCATATTAAAGTCTAAGAATTTAAGCAGATTTAATGGAAAATGTTCATTTCTCTTAAATTTTTAAATATTTTGAAAAAAAGAAGGAAATAATTAGTCTTTTCATAAATAAGATGCAGTATTTTTTCCAAAATGAAGCTCCTTTTTTAAATGAGTTAATGTTGATTTCTTTAAATTTATGGATTAACACGCATTTTAAGATATGATTGATATGTCACTCTTTCTTGATTAAAGGAGATTCTTCAATAGAAATCTGCCCCATTTCTAGATTCGGAGAAGGAAGAGCCATAAGTTTTTCGCTAACAGAATCTTCCTACTCTAGCTCTAAAATAACTCCATTTGGTCCATTTTCATCTTGCCTCGATTTACCACTCTAACTTTCCTCTGTGTTAACTCTCTTGATCATAGATAGCTCTGATTCCGTCTTATCATCGATCTTTTCTTATTGAGTTTGGTCTGTTGGTTTTTTTTCTTCTTAATCTGAAACTTTATCTTTTTCATTTGAGAGATTTTCTTTTTGATCATCAATGCTGGCTTTATCTCCATCTTCTGAGCTTTTCCTCTCTTCTTCCTAAGATTTACTTTGCTCTTCAATCTTTTGAGTTTACTAAATGGAAAGTTCACCCCATTAGACAATAGAATCATTCAGATTCACGATTTGACCTTGCAATTCTCCTTTGTAGAAATCATTTAAGGACACCCACAGAGGCAGCACAATCACAGTTAAGAATCCCTTTTCAGCTTTAGCCATGACATGTAAAACGTCAAGATCTTTCATGAAAGCTGTCTATTCTACACCACGTTTTCCTTCTTCAAGATACTGTTCAAAAATAAATGAAAAAGAGAATATGTTGAATTGAAAATACCTGATTGTGGAATTCTTTGTTGACTTTCTCTGACCATTGTCGAGAAAGATAAAAGGGCTTTGCCGCACCTGTAAAATCAGCAGTGTGTATTATCATGCCAGTCAGAAGGTCGATTTCTGTCTCAGGGATTTCTATTTAAAATAAATATTTGTCCATAAGTTGATGTTGGATATTATGTTATTTTACAGGAAATCTCTGGAGCTTGAGAGTCGAATGCTTTCCAATAAGTCTCAAAGTCCTACTTGAGTTTGAAATGCTATTTGATATCAGTGTACATTATGTTAGATATCATAGCTCGTCGAATCGTATTGTAAGTTTGTAAATCTAGATTTTGAAGAATGTTGCAATCCAATTTGGACCCTTTTAAAATTTTGAAGGTTGTTGCGAGGTGGTGCTGCTCTAATACCTGAATTTTCACAACAGAAACTTATTAAAAAATTGTTATGTCTTGGATAATTTTTTACAGATTTATCGTGATATCTTATCGCAAGTTTAGATTAGACAGCTATCTCAAAGTTATTGGTCTTTCCTGTATGCTTCACATCATGGCATAGACCAGATAGGATAAGAGTAAAAATATCAACACTCTTCAGAATTTAGACTGCTCTTTTGCATTTCGAGAGCATATAGCAACTTTGCATAACTAAACAACCAAATTTTAGACAACATTAACTGCAAAGCAATAAATCTTATTTTACCTGCTATTCCGTGATGAAAGTTATGGAACGCATTATTGTTAGCATCGTAGCCTCTTTGCATTTCTTTGATAAAGTTGGCATAAACTTCCTCGGGAATTGTAAAAGTTTCAGAGAATTCACTTTTTTTTAAGATATTCCAAGTTGTTGTGTATTTTTCTTCCAGTGATCTCAATTAGTTTACATCGAATTCCCAATCATCAATGTTAGTAACAGCAGGCGAAGAATGAAGAATTTATTTGGCAGATAAAAGAGAGGCACGAGGTGCTAACTTTTCAGCTCCAGTCATTTCAAGAGGGCTAGTTTTGAGGGTGACTGATTTGGAAGGTTATTTCTGAGCTAATCTGGAAGAAGAAAGAGATAGTGGCATAGATGTAAATCTATCACGATGGGAAGTAGTTGTGAAAAGCTCAATCTAGGTGTCGATGTATTCTTTCTACACCTTTTCTTCTGTTGTGATGGAATTCACTTTAGAATAGATTTTCTTCAGGATAAGCTTCACACGAGGATCATTAAACTCTGAGTTTCCGAGTGAATTCAATATGTCGTCGAATTAATAGAATGACTCAAAATTAGTTACAGAATCAGAATGAAACTCATCGGGAGCAATACTCAAATAAATTCCATCTATCATGCTCCTTAAACCTTACGACGGTCTTTGCTGCACATAAATCTGTGCCTCACTAATACTCTTCAAATTAAACCATGCATTTGGTTTCTTCACATAACTCCTAAATGGTTTGAAACTTTTTGAAGTACTGCTCACAAAAGACTTGTTGGCATTGCTTAAAGGGCCTTAAACACCATTTGCTAAGTTTGCACTTGCTTAGGGGTTTACAGATCCTGCTTTGTCATTGATGTCTGGACTCCAGCAGCTGTTTGCTTAATTGTCTTATAAAGTTGGTACCTTTTTTTACCAATTCTCTTCTTCCAAACCATTTTAAGTGCCGCTTGCCTGCAACTATTATTGCTCTCCACTTGGCACCTAAACAGGATGGGACTAATTAGATTATTGCTTTATCACTCTCTATTTTTCAGTTTCTTCTTCAATTACATGCTTGAGTTGCTATTTCTCCTGTTCTTCGATGGGTTAGCTGAAGTGAGCGACTATCTCTTCGTATTCCTGCAAGAACTTTTTGTTGCTTTTAAATAGATCTGACACCTTTAATGCTTGATTTTATTGCAATTTCGCACAGTCAACATCAATGTTTGACCTATTTTAAAATGAAAAGAGCATGAATGACTCCTTAAAAAGTTAACTTCGACTTAACTTACCTCACTTGAGAAATGAATTTGAGATCTCCTTTTTTGGAGAAATCAAGATAAGTCGAGTAGTTGCTTCTCAAAAAGAATTTATAGACGAACACCTTTGCTGTCACCTTTGAAAGGAATGATCTGTACTTACTGAAGTAGTGCGAAATCTAGCAAAAACATGTCAGGAAAATCACTAGATTTTTGACTCACCTCCATGAAAAAAGTAAAAAGAGCTGGATCAGAGGCTAGCGATATCTCCTATCCGTCAGAGCACTCAAATATAATATCTGAATAGTCATCTTCCAAGATCAGGTTTTTGGCTGCAAAGAGCTTTGATCTCTCTTCTGCGTCTTGTGATTTGGACTCTTTTTAGTCAACTTTTTTAAGATTTCTTGAAGCAATAAAAGCAAATTGAAAGTCAACAAAAAATCAAGCATTTCAATAAATAATTAATGAAACAATCAAAACATATTGCAATACGTCTTGATATTGAAGACTGACTCCAGTTGAGCTTAAAATATTTCCAAAAGTAGATTCTTCCCGAAAGCTAAGAATAAATAGCTCAGATCGATTATCTGCACAGAAGTTTCTTGCAATGTGTTGAGAAGCTGAAGAGAGTTGACCACTAGAGAACTCATATTAGTAAAGGCTTAATGTTATGAAACGGGAAGACTAATGTTGTTTCTGATAAAAAGGGGAAAAAAATATTAAAGATTGAAATTAATTGCATTATTTTCAAATTACTAAACGATTTTTGCCTTGTCAGTTCCAAAAGATTCTTCTGTTTTGTAGCGGATAGAAAAAAGCTCATATGATTCACTTTTTAGATTATAAAATTTAAAAACATAAGTCTTAAATTGGTAGTCATAACTTTTCAATTTAGCAATGATAGTCGGGAAATCTTCACCATTTAATTCTGAAATTTCAACTATGTGTTGGTTAAGGGCACTTATTTCTTATGAGAGAGTTTCACTAATAAAGGAAAAACCAGTTGGACTCTCTCCGCTAACATTTTCAGAATCGAAGAAGAGCCATTCTAGATCTTTGGCCTTTTGATCTTAAATGATCGATTCTGATTATTTTATATCACTCATTTTGTCTTCATCTGTTTTTAAACGTTTGTTTTATTAGGCTGCAGTATTTTGAGCTACATTCTAATTATTATTCACTCCATTTGTATTAGAAATATAAGCAAAGGAATCAGCATTAACTAGAGATTTTACTAAACGTCTCATGTTATTTAATATGCGTGGATGTGCAATGCTATCTGCAATAAATAACTGAGCTAATCTTAACAAGTCATTATAACCAGCCTATTGAAATGCATAAAATTGATTAAATAAAGTCAAAACAAATAGTCTTACTTTTATTTCTTTGTATTTTTCGTGAAGGAAGAGGATATCTTTTAAAGAAAATGGTTCTTATTTGCTGGGAGAAGCATAGAGTGGAATAATCATTTTGCCTCTATTTGGAGCTAGTGGAGAGCATTACTCATATATCACTGATGTTAGCCTTTTGTAAATTTTTTGCAACTGTTTTTTGTCGAACATTGTCTGCTTAGTTGGGGAATTTTAAAGGAGATCGTCAAGATATTTCATGAATCCTCCTAGCTCAGGATTGTTCTAAAATATTTAGTAAACTCAATAAAATACTTTCCATAAAGTTTGTAATATTACTTAAGATGCAGTATTAGAGGAGGTATTTCGTAGAGTTTTCACTTCTAAAGAAGGAGCCAAGAGATTGCTTTAATGTTTCTCTTACTTTGGTGCTGCAGCAAAATGAGATTTAATATATTGGACTAAACTACTTTTTATCAATGCCTCGTGCTTCGAAGAGAATACAACTTAGGTCAGTTCTTGATCTTATCCTATGAGAAGCTCTTTTAGATCTCTTTTTTAAAGATCACTGATAACACCTTCTTTTTTTATGTTATGAAGAACACTGTAAAAAGTTTCATAGGCAAGTTAATCCTGCTGAGGACACAAACTCGCTGAAGAATTTGGTTCTGTTTATGAGATCCTTTCCTTGTTTGATTATGCTCTCATTCTTTTAGAGCTAAGTAAGTCCTTTTTAAATTCAATTTCTACTCTATTTCCTTTGTCTTCCTTATCTTTGTGAAATCTTATTTATCTTTAAATATAATGGTAAATAATCTTAATAATATATTTCACCTAACTTTTCAAATTAATTTTGGAAAAAAATGATAGTGCAAAAAAATAAATAAACAAAACAATTTAAGAAACACAAATATCATAGTTTTAGTAATCATTCAACATTAATTAAATCAACTCAATAATAATAAAAAAATCAAAACTTCATTTTAATTTTTAAATTAATAATCAAAGTTACTATTAGGTTACTTAATTAGTAAAATGACGAAAAAAAAGTTATGTTATTTTGAAATAAAACATTTCCCTCTTTCTGTAAAATACATAGAAATAAAACCACTTAACACTGATACAATTATATGAGGGGTTGGGGTTGGGGTTGGGGTTGGGGTTGGGGTTGGGGTTGGGGTTGGGGTTGGGGTTGGGGTTGGGGTTGGGGTTGGGGTTGGGGT
>Ga0302271_10000259_pt1 | contig 49829 bp, 37 predicted proteins | sample III_Bog_N1_1_FD_198767 | JGI IMG/M metagenome (GOLD analysis project Ga0302271, IMG submission 198767) | Peat permafrost microbial communities from Stordalen Mire near Abisko, Sweden - III_Bog_N1_1 | ecosystem: Environmental > Terrestrial > Soil > Wetlands > Peat | place: Sweden: Abisko...
TATGAAAATTAGTTAATAACCATTTCTTAAATCTCTTTACAATTAATAGAAGTCTGTTTTTAATTATGTAAGACAACCAGACAACAAAAATGATCTTTAATGCTTCTCTTGTGGCTTTCTCAAATTATTAAAAAAGTTTGTTTCTTTTCAATCATCGCAAAATAACAAAGATTTAAAAAAGTGTTAATATTTTCCTCACAATATTTATGAAAATGATGAAACTTTGGTATATTTAGAAAGAAGATCAATTAATAATTGATTATTTGTTATTGAATTGAAAAAAGCTGCAGTTAAATGATAGCCCAAAGAAAAGAAAATAATAGGAATATTTGGGGAAAAAAAAAGAGGAAAGAGAAGTGAAAAAATTACTTTTTTATAGTACGTACGATCCAAGGAATTTTAAGTTTGGGTAAAATTCGAATAAAAATTTGCAGATTGGATTGGAGTAGTCAGCTGGAGGACGGACCGAACTCCAAAAGAAGTAAAAAATGATTAAAAAGGGAGCAAAGAAGGAAGAAGACTAAGCAGCCAAATCTTCTAAGAAAGTTGTTTCCGTTTCCACCAAAAATTCCCTATTTGACTATCGGGGATGTCTTTTTGAAGTGAGGCTCTAGAAGAAGGGCGTGTTTGGGTTCAATACTCGGCATGTTTACTTCACTCCGACTAGCATGGTTGTTACAAAGGTATTTGCATTAGAAAATGTCTTTGTATTTCAGGGAATGTGTTTTGAAATATTCAAATACAAAAGCATGCATTTTCATAGGGAAGTAGACATCCCTTATAAATACAATTGGGTTGAAAAATACATAAGAGAGCCAAGAATAAAAGAAGTTTTATTGGGAATATAATGCTAAAAGAAAAACTCTAAATGGAATTTATATTTGTGAAGAGATTCTTCTCCCTTTTTTTTTTTACACTAAATGAAGTGTTTTTGTTCAGGAACCATATCAAAAGAAGCCTGACAAGATCATCTTCATCCAGCCTGACTGGAAGGTTGAGTGGATATATGATCCCAAGAAAATCGGTGAGCTTTTTGAGAACAAAGTCTTAGGTTTCAAATTAATAACGAATGATGATTCGAAGATTGAATACTATGGTGAGGTGGTTATTCTACAAGCAGTGAGGGATTACTTCTCGAAATAAATATTTTAAGTTAAATTCTTGGATGAGTTTGAAATCCAAAAGAAGGTTGGAAACGGTAAATACGCCAAAGTTTATAAGGTTCGTAGAAAAAAGACAAATCAATTCTTCGCTGCGAAATATCTCCACAAAAACAAATTGGCTACCATCGAAGATGCATAAGTAAAGAAAGCAAAAATAGATTATTTGATAGGAATGTGTATTCTTAGAGGTGTTTACGTTTATTTTTTCTTTCTCAGAGAGCTCTTTTCAATGAGTTGAAGATTTTGAGACTAATATCGCACACAAATTGCATTCATCTTGAAGCAACATATGAAGACGAAAACGGATATTATATCCTCACTGAATTATTGGACTCTGAAAAGGGCCTTCAAGGAGAACTAACTAAATACTCTAATCTTCAACTCGGCTATAAAGTTGTCCGCCATATTCTAAAACAACTCATTTAAGGCATTGAGTATGTACATTCCTTAGGTATCATGCACCGCGATCTCAAGCCTTAAAATATTATGTTTGCACCGAATGACGGCAGCCCTATGCAACATCTCAAAATCATCGATTTCGGATTAGCGTAGTTTACATAAGATCCGAATTATATCTATGTACACGTTGGAACACCAGGGTATGTAGCTCCTGAGATACTCTCAAACGAATCAGATAAGCACCGCTACACAGACAAATGCGATCTTTTCTCAATCGGTGTCGTTTTTCATATTTTGTAAGATATCAATTATGATTATTCAATAATTTTAAAATATTTTTGAATGATTTTAGGCTGACTGGAAGATCTGTATTCCCAGGGAAGAAGTTCTCTTAGGTGCTCTAAAGCAACAAAGAATGTAAAATTGAGCTTACAGGGCCTAAATATGATGATGTAATGATTTAATTTTGATTACAAAACGCTCAAATGGCTAACATATTTGATTTTAATTTATGTGAAATTGTAAAGCTAAGCAGGGATGCAATAGATTTACTTAAGAAACTGCTCGATCCTAATCCGCTAACGAGACCATCTGCGAAGGAAGCATTACAACATTAATTCTTTTAAAGCGATATTCTAAAAATCAATGACAGCAACAATAATAATAATACCACAACTATCCTCCTAAACAACGAGAAAAACAACAACAACAACAATAGCAAACCAATTTCAGGCAATAATTTAGACACGAATCCGAACGAAAGTCCTTATGGTTTAGGCTCTGAAAACAAAGAAGGCACAAAGGAAATCTAACTTAAAGCGCTTTAAAAACTAACTAGAGGCTACCATGATCTCTAAAAACCAACTAGCAACAAAGACATCGATGCTTTGCAGATAAACTTCGATGAATTAGCTAAGAAAATGAAAGAAGCTACTTGCATGGCAAATGCCTAACAAAATATCAAATCAGAGAAAAAAGAAGCGCTCTATCAATTAGCCTTGGAGCTTGTGGATATGTTCATAATGCTGGAAGAAAATAGAGACGATGATTTAAGTTTTTTTGCTAGTCCCTTGAAACCAAGGAAAAACAGATTGAATAGAAATGGACTTGGGTTGTAAACTAGTGGGGTGGAGCAGAATGTACAAGGAGGAGGAGGTTAGAATGAAGTGTTCTAAGATGTATTGACTGAAGAGTGTCACCATAGTTTTGGATAGAAGCAAAATAGTGATAGGAAAGAGTTAGATTTAAAAAATGAAGAGATTTTGAATGGAAATAATCCTAAAGAATCATCAAATGAACAGAATTAGAAAGGAGAACTTGTAGGTGGTGAATAATAACCAAATTAAGAAGGAGATTCATAGCCAGAAAGATAGTAGAAATAGCAAGATAATAATAATGGTAGAACATTATTTAATAGTGATTAGAAAGGTTAAGAGGAAGAAGAAGAGGAAAAGAGAGATGTCGTAGCTGATTTAGATTAATAGTCGAAAGGTTATAAATATTCTGAAACAATTGGAGATGGAGAAGAAGCCGAGAGAAAGTAATTCCCGAAATAACTCATGCATTTATTGTAACTCTTCCCTCAAGAGTTCTTCGATAGAGTCATGGAAGGGGATCTTAAGAAAGAAGGGAAAATCACTGTTCGAGTCCTAGGGAAGTTCTTACTTCTTGGATAGCCAAAACAATAGAAGGCTCTTTCGGAGTCAGCTATTCAAAGAGTTTTAGAAAATGTGAGAATTTCTGCTGTGTTTGCGGAATGGTTTATTTAGCTAGTATCGGAGATGCTCTCACCAAATATTGATTTAGTACCTGATTTTCTATATCTTCAAGCACGTCTACGGAGCCATCTTTCATCTTCAGCGTCATCCAATTGAAGAGCAATAACATTACAATTAGAATCTACAAAAATATATCTTTCTCTCTCTCTCTCTCTTTTTCAACTTGGATTTATTTCTTTGTTTATCTTTAACTGTATCATCTAAAGTAATAATCTGTTTCTTCTTTTGAATGGAGTTTGATTTGCAAGGGGGAAGAACAACTTATGTATTTGTCATTTTCAATCAGTTAAAAGAAGGATAACTTGCAAAAAAACATAGAACAAAAACAAATCTTTTGGTTTCTTTTTTCAATTCAAAAATAATCTCATTTTTTCAATTAATACTCCCTATGCTTGAATCTCGCCTACAAACCATATTTAAGAATAATAGAATGAGTAAGTTCCTTCATTTCCTGTTCTACTGAAAGCTTTTCATTATCTTTATCTTTAGAGCTATTATTGTGTTCTTGTTTGTTCTTTGCTTTTAAGAAATTTTTTCTCGATAATGTTGTTTTCTCACCAAGATAATTTATTTTATTAGTTTCTTCAGTTTTCTCATTCCTCGCAGATAGAATACTCGAAGAAAGAGTCTGCTTTACATCGAATGTCGAAGAACTAAGAAACTTTTTATCTTATTCAAGTGCCTTTTCTGCTCTTTTATTTGCTGAGAACATCTCATTTAATTTAAGCAATTCATTCTTCGCTTTTTCTTGTTGCTCTAGCAAATGCGCTTGCTAGTTTGAGTAAATCGTTTTGTCATTCTAGAATTCTAAGTTCTTCAGCTTATCTAGGGTTTCCTAGGAGCTAGGGTGTTAATTCCTCTTATCAGTAGTTGATCGTTTTGTCGATGGCTGCAATTACAGAATAGTTTATATTTATTGTTTACTCTTTCTTTGTGAAATCTGCTCCATATTAGAAGCAAATCGTTTGTTTCGTTCGAGGATGAAATTCTCCCTGCCTTCCATTGATACATTAGCACAATCATTAAGACTACTGTTGCTTTGAATTGTTTATTCAGTTTGAGAGCAATAGTAAGAGTTCAGATGATGTTTTTGATTATTATTAGGACTGAGATAGCGTTAGCTGATAATATTATCTAAAGTATTTTCCGTTTTAAGATGTGTAGCAGATGTTGCAGCATGCGCGTTCATGGATTCATCCGTTTTTAATATTCTCTGATTCCGATAAAGTTATGGAAGTTTGTGCTACTTGAATGAAAAACCTTAAGAAGGAATGCTATCTTTCAAGTAATTTAGTTTCGGTGATTCAACTGTGTCAAGAGATTATTGCTATCCTTGCTGGGAGGAAGTTTATTAAGTCCCTTGATTGGATTACTCCACGCTGTTCCTCCAGTTATACAAATAATTCAGATTCTTCTTTTACGGCAGAATATCTTTATTTTTCTTCAAAAACTATTTGAAATTCTAATCCAACATCTAATCTGCAATCCTCTCTTGCATGTTGTCCAGCGAATCCTCTTTGCCATACTTCTGCTGTAGCTTCACGTAAAATAACCTTTTCAAGTTAATCTGCAGCTAATTTGCATAACTATCTAAAAATGGTAAATCCTATGATTTCAACTTTTTCTTATCGTAATTAGTTGATAACGCTTGTGCTTTCATCTGAAGATACTCGTCGACACTATTCCTAAAATGAATCTTTTTTTGTTTTGTTTGCGAAATCTACCGCTGATGTCCAGTTGGAGAATCCTATTGTGAAGTATCATTCCCATTCTATGGCAGGGAATTCTGCGATGCTAAATTTGAACTAGTTGGTAATCCATTTAGACTTGCTTAGTGATTCACACTGGTATTCCCTCCGAGACTATGTTTGCTGTTGATATTGTTGATTGATGTACTCTCAGGTGCTTTTTGTAGTTAAATCTCATCTAAAGCTGCCTCATTGTAATTTATAAATGAAGAATGTCTTTATTCGTTTATAAAATTAAATTTCCCTGAGTTTGTTTGTTGTGAATTAAAGAATTACTGGTTTGTTGCTTCAGCAAGGAATGAAGAATGAGCAGATTTTTGAGATTAATTGAATTTTCCTGCAGTTTTTGGACTGAGATTAGGAGGGAGATGCCTTGGTACTTAAGTCCTTGATCTGAATGGCAACACCCGAGCAGATTATGAGTAGATTTATTAGTCATTTAGTTTATTCCCCCCTGCAATCATGATAGTATTATTACTTTCATGGTAATTATTTTTGTTATCCCTTCCACCATTTGAATTATTATGAAGATGTTTCGATATATTCAAACTAGAATTAGCGTATTTCTAGGTATTTCTATCACTTTGGGGTGTAGAGGATCTGTCAGTATCCCTCATCGATCTGCTAGAAAGAGATTATGTTGGAGAAATATGTACTTACAAACCTAATTTTTCTAACTATTATTTGATCATTTTCCTTTTTTCGTCTTCTGAAATATCGTTGAATTACATTTCTTTGATTTTTCTTGCTAACTCGAGACCTTCCTTTCCTCTTTGTTCCCTTAACTTGATGTTCAAATCGAGCACTCTCATTTATTATGCTTTAATTCGATGGTCATATTTCGTTGGATCTTATTTTTCAGTCATTTTCTTTTGAAGATTTTAAATTTCCATGAGAGATTTCAACTCGTTTCTCCCCGTTTATTTGAAATCAGAGACTCCAATAATATCTTTATCTTTCATGACTTCCAATTTCATACTCTCTGTGCTGTCTACAGCTTTCTGAAGTAATTTATCACGAATCATTTCGCGTCCAGATTACATAGAATAACTCTTTTTTGTTTAGGAATTTATACTCTTTTCTCGTGGTTTTATTGTTTGATGCATACTTAACTGTTTTGGCTACTAAGATTTAAGGTTCTTTATATCGATTTAGTTCTCAGAGAGATCATTTCTTTCGCTTACAGTTGCAGCTGTGGTATTGGTTTTCTCTTGTGTATTTGGTAACACTGAATAATGAGGCTACCACACGAAAGAAGAAATATGAAATGGCGGAGAAGTTGCACTCAATGGACTCTCTAATGATTCGTTTTATTTTAGCAACAAATCATTGGTTTTAAAGAACTACTTCTCTTCTGAAGGGGAACTATGGTTTGAGGAGTTATCCGAACATTCCTCTTCTTATTTCTTAACTTCTCCTTTGACATTTTCAGCCATTTCAATTTAAAATAACTATTTACTTATTTTCTTCAAAGGTTTTTCATTTTGCAGTGCTTCCTCTTCAATTTCAGGAAGCAAGCACCTTCCACTTGGTTCTTCAATAGTATTTTCTAAGATATTTAGTTTGGCTAATTTTTTCAAAGGAACCAAAGATTCTTCAGGTTTTAATGAAAAAGAAGAATTTTTATGTTTTGGTGAAAATCCTAATAAATGTTTTTTATGATAAGGCGAAGAAGGTGGCGATTAATCAACTCCTGGTTTTGCTTATGTGCTAAAAGGATAGATTTCTGTTGACCATTAGGTTTCTTGCTGTTTTTTATTTGAATCACTTTCTTAATTTTCAGCATTTTCATTTTATTCTGATTTTGTTATTTTTCCTTCATCACTGTTGATTTACTCATTTTAAAGAAACCCTTAGTAAGTTGGGGATAATAAATTTAAAGGAGAGGTAATAGTATGAAAGGATTGCTTCTTTGAACTTGCAGAAGAAGGAAGTTTAAACATATTAGATGATTTACCATCAGAACTAAGATTTGCAGCAGGATCTGCATCGTAATCAGTTGAAGAAAGGGGAAATGTTTTATCGAAATGTAAGGATATTTTATTTTTATTTATTGGAAAATATGTGAAATCATAGCAGCTTTTAGCTTCTCTTTCTTAGTCACGGATGCTCTCGACGATTTAAGAAACTGCTTCAGTTGTCTGAGAAGAAGTAGTAGTTATTCTTTCTTTAACTTTTTTCTCATAATTAGCAAATTTTTCACCTAAATTCGCCATGGATATTTCTTAATCCTGTTGTAATTCTTGTCTACCTTTAAAGAAGAAGAAATCACCGAATTTCTACATTTGAATTGAAATAGTGTGCACTCTCTCTTGGAACTCTTACGCTTTTGCTCGTAATCCCAACCGCATTGATTGTTGAAATTGCAAATCATGCTAATATACAAACAGGAACACTTCAGAAGGAATAGCTAATGTGCTTCCACCTTGGATGTTCTCACATTTGCAAGTGAAACTTGAGTTCCTCTTTGCTGCAACATCGATATCTCCTACAATATCATTTTTCTAAATGACTTTGAGCTGTTTTAAGGAGGAAAGAAAACAAAATACTTTATGACTAAGCTACATAATTTTCAAATAACTTAAACTAATTTTTCCGTTTACATAAGTATTCCTTGCGTATCTGTTATTTGTCTTAGGTTTAGCACGCATGAATTGTTGCCCTGAATATTAAGCTGCAACTTTCATTGGATCTGTTAGATACTCAGCCATTGTGTTTTCATCGAAAATCAACTTAGAAATCTGTGAAAGAAGTAAACAGTTTTTTAATTTTTTGTCTTCAAAAGCAATTAATTTCTAAAAAGAAAGTAACTTACTATGAAATCTCCTTTTTTGATGATGAAAATGTCCTAAACTGGCTGATCTTCGACAACGAGGCATTGATTCTATCGAAAATTAATTTTCTTCGATAAGTTAAAGAAGATTCGTTTCGAATTCGGCGAGCAATTCGCGAACATATTCGATGAAAACACTTTGAGTTTCTAATAAAGATTGTTGAGTTCTTTCTCAACTAAAAAAGCATGATACTCCGCATGCTCGATGACCATTAAATGCACAGGAGTTTCGCTAATCGCTATTGAGTTATTACTCCCGTGATTTAGCAACCCAAGATCTCCAAACCAAGATCCTTTATCGATTTTACGGATGAGTCGTAATTATCGCTTGTAATCCTCTACAGTGTAGTTAAATATCTCATCTTATACTCCTTCTCTAGCCTCCTCAAAGGTTTGACTGTAATTCTAAGGAAAATATATGCCGACAGTACCAGATAAAATTACATAGAGTTTCTCACCAATTTCATCTATTTTAAATAAAGTAACAAAAGCAATGTTGCCTCATTTGTGGCTTAGGAGACAAAATCATTAAAGAAAAGAAAGGAACATCAAGAACAAAAATGTCAATAATATTTAAGCTTAAAATCTTTAAAAGAACCTCATAATTTCTAAGTACTTTGCTAGAAAATGAGTTTATTAGGATCATATGTTTCGACAGTAGCTGTTTGAGCAATCTTCGTAATAGCTTCTTTCTTCAAGCGATATGTTGTGATCAATGGATGGTCAGAGTTAATAAGAATATCTCTGATTATGCATGCTTCGAAAGAGCTTCTAGTTGTCTTCGACAGGCTCAACAACTTCAGCAACTGTGGTGCATGAAAAAAAAAGAAGAATATTTTGCCATGTGTCTCCATTAGTCTGTAAAAGTAATGAAAAAGTAATATCAGCTTACCACTGCGCTATTGTCTTCCATCAATTGATTCACCAACAAATCAATAGTTTCTTCCCCTTTTTTGGAGTAAATTCACGCGTTAAAATCTTATTTATTAATAATTCCTTTGAGAGCTTACTCTCGTTTTTTGTTAGGTGAGCTCAATATTATCTCTTTTGTGGAATTATGCTTCAAGAGAGATGAACTAAGAATAGTATAAACATACAAATACCCATAGAAAAGAACTTAAAATTATCAGTTTGATAGATTCATTTTTTGCTCCATATTTTTTAGAGAAAATAATGTGTGAGGTTAATCTCTAGCAAAACAAACTTATTTTTCTTTGAGAACTAATCAAAGGGGATGGGGAGGGGAGGAGATTGCAGATTTGTAAGAGACTCCGTTTTTATATTAGTATTAAAATAGTTAATCATTCCTCCCACTCTCAGAAAATTATGTATCTTAGAATAATAGATGTTGATTTCTCATTGGTGCATGACATCCCTGAGAACTGTAGAAATTAAAGGAAATGCCTCTTTCTTTGATAAAAAAATTCATTGATATTTAGTTAAGATTCTTAAAAAATCTTAGTTATCAGATCCACCAGATATTTTTTATTTTATCTGCAAAAATCCACTTCACATTAGAAGCATTGTAAGCCTTGGTTAGTTGAAGCATATGTGAGTTTTTTCATGAAATAACCTCCATTTTTTGCTTTTGTTTTCAAATTAATCCCTTCTAGATTATCACCCCTTGTTCCAACTGAAAGAATTTGATATTTGTGTATTGCTTTTTGTAATTTTTGAAATTCTGTTGAGTCACATAGTCTGTTAATCAAAATATCTTACAATTTAACTTCTCATCGTTTCCGCTGAATCAATACACCCACACCCAAATCTGATTTATTTTGTTCCCTTTCTCTTGCCTTTCCTCCAATTCATTGATTAATTAACCTCCTAAGTGCTAATTGATCTCTGCTCGAAAGAAGTTAAGAAAAAGAAATTAAAGTTTCCGCAGTATCCGAAACAATTAATTAAACAGTTAAAACTTTTTAATTTGGAAGTAAAAAAATTGTCCTTTTAATAAGGTTGAGCAACGCCTAGAGAAACCAATTCATACAGTTTTTTAGCATTTCAGGCAAATCTGACTATAGTACACCCGCTTAATGAATTCAATTCTTGAAAAAAAATGTTGCTTTAAGTCCCGCAAATGTTAAAAACCAAACCTGTCTTCCTTACATAGTTTATGTAAAAATGCATTGCTAAAAAAATAAATAAAATTCGTTCTTTCATCTTTTCTCCAAACTTCTATGTTTGCACCGATATTGCCAAAGAAGTCACTTTATGCCTCTCCGTCTAAATTATCTCTCATTGATCTCTTCTAAGTAGCAAATTTATATGCATTAAATACATAAAACTATTGTAAAGAGAGAAATCTAAAAACATGGATAAACAACAATAACAAGAAAAAAACCATGTGAAGATTAGAAAAATTAACTTAAATTTTGATTGGGTGGGGAGATGAAACGAACGTTGAAAATGAAAATATCATCGTTAAATGTTCTGAAAGAAGAAGTTTAAATTAAAAATTTCACTTAGAAAAGGAATTAGTATTGTCCGTTAGGAGGGAAAGGTAATTTTGTGATTATTTGTCTGTCGATCTCCCCAAAAGGTTTTTGGAATACCAAGATAACAAAGGGAAATCAAACGATATTGAGAAAACAGATGACTTGAAATTAAGCTTTAAAAGATATACTAAATATTAAGAAAAGAGATTGGCTTTCATGAATATCGTTTTCAAAACAAAAGAGAGAGAAATTATCTCCTATTGGTTTTTGTTATGTTGATACTAAATTAGGGGGAAGGGGAGTGGGTGGGAGGGTGTAATGAAACCAAAGATGTTGTGAGGTTATCGCTCCCTCTTTAGTATAAGCCCAACTATGTCACATAATGGAAATTGCGCTTTTAAACTGACTTTTATTTCTCATTTTTGCAATAATATTTATTCAAATATTTAAAATGTCTCCAAAAGATAATATCAACTTGCTTTAATTTCAACAAAAAAGAACTAATTAGTAATAGTTTAAATTCAAATATCCATTGTATTCCAGCGCATTTTGACAAGAATAAAATTACTTGCAAGACAGACAAAATCACTAAATTATTCATTAAAATAGATAGACACAAATAGACAAAACACAACACAGCTGATTGCATAAAAATACACTTTTTCTAGTTGTGCAATTGCTTTTATTGATGATTCTTTTTGGAGTTGAGTTGATCTCTTGTAAATTTTTGATTCCCCCAAATGAAGTGACTCATTAAGCTCCATGAGGAGTAATTACAAAGGACAGAATTGAAATTAGTAAATTATTTTGTAGTTGTAGATCTATTCGAAATTCCCACTTTGATTGAAGTTCTATTCATTTATGATTGAAAAAATTTCAGTATTTTTTATTTTTGATGTGCATATTTCTCTGTGCAATTAATTCTTGTGTCCACAAAGCAATTTCAGGATGGTTATTAATTTTACTAACATTATAATTGAAAAATTCAGAAAGATCTACTCCAGGATATTATTATTCATATTCAAATGCCTGAAGCAGCAATTCATATTTATCAATGTCTTTCACTAGTTTCGATTCAGGACATTCACGTTCTTCATAGTCTCTCCATAAATTGTATAATTCTAGTTGAAGTTGTTTATCAGGAAGTGCTCTGAGAAGTTGTCTCATGCCATTATCCTCTAGTTTGTGTTTTTCATCTTCAGGTACACCATCTTCAGGAGTTAAATCACCTACGATAATCTCAGCTAGATCATGAATAATAGCTATTTTCATGCATCTTGTGATATCGATTTTGGAATCTCTAGAAAACATAAGACACAAGACACTCATTCTCCAAGAATGATCAGCTACACTCTCGACATTTTGAATCCCCTTGAATTACAACCATCCAGCTCGTTTGACTCTTTTCAGATCACCAACAAGTTTAGCGAATTAGTACACTCCGACTGTTGCAGGTTGATTCGTCACAGAAGAAGCCCTCCTAGTTAGCTCAGCTGCGACAGAGAAAATTTAAGATTGGGGCTTGGATTCTATAAGGGAGCTGAAGGAGAACGATAGTGCCTTTTTGTGCAGCATTTTGATGAAGATTAATATGATGTTTTTGTGTGTTTTGGGTATTATTCGTGATATTTTTTAGAGTGTGATATGATAATAAGATAATTAAATTATTAAAAACAGCCCAGCTGTCTTTATACTGACTAGTTGATAGACTTGAGAGAATATATTAGCAACTATTCCACGAAATAGATTAAAATTTCGTCACTTTTGATGTTTTTTAAGATTTAATATACGGACTTTCACTTTAAAGCAGCCACTAGAGTGAAGGTAAGATTTAAATTTCTTTTCTAGAAAGTATAATAATATAACACTTAATGATCAGTGAAATTTTGTTTTTGTATTTTTATTCTTCTTATCATTATTATCATTTTTTTCTTCTTATTGATAATAAGGAGTTCTTCTCTCTTGGGGTCATTTGAATCATATCAGAATGGAGAACAGAAAATAAATAATTCTATTTTTTAAATAAATGCATTATAAAACTAAATGAAAAAAGTTAGTTTTTGTATTTTTAAATCAATTTATGACATTTTTCCTTTGAAAACTAGCAGGAGTTTTAGGAGGATTCATGTGTAGTATTGATAACATTACTTATTTTTTTGAGTGATATGGTACTTCCAAAACACTGATCTTAGAGGAATAAATTAAAATTAAGATAAGGCAATATTTATTGGCTTTTATTCCCTTGAAGTTGATATTTAAAAAGAATTTAAATTGTTGTGTTTTCTTCTTCCTCAAAACAGAGGATTTTTAAAATGTATGTTACATAATTTATCCATATTTTTTAGTTATCAGATTTTTAAATAACTATTTTTTATTATTCAAAACTCACTGATCATTATTTTCTGTATTTTTGTTTTTATTTTGCTAGTTTTTCTTGCATTATCATTCTCTTCATCCTTTGCATAATTAACCTTAGAATACCTCATCCTTCTTTTCTTTTTCTTTTCGAAGCTTGGTTCAATAAAGCTATTGATCAAAATCATTAATAATAACATTTGGAAATAACTAATATCAAGTTTTAAATGATTCTGACTCTAAGCTTTGATTTTGGCTCTTCTTTCTTTTTTGTTGGGAAGTTTTTTCTTTTAAAGGTCTTCAATAACCTCTTATGATTTATCAATAAAGTTGTACTTCAACATCTAGATTGTCTTTTTCCTTCATAATTGATAAAAAATAACAAAAAGAATTAAGCTGTAATTTATTCAAAAGAATTTCAATTGCATTTTCTCTTACTTTATTTTTTCATGTTTCGAAAATCAATTATCTTGGGAAATGATGCATTTGAGTGCGTTTTTTATAAAAGCAACACATTATTTAGTTTGTGTTTTATTAAGTTTTTCTTATTAATCGTTACAAGCTTTTCGAGAATCTATTGAAAATAACTTATTTATGAAATTGGGGAGAGAAGGAAGGCTTTAAATTTTTTCTGGTTACGTTTATTATCGAAAACTAAAAGAAAACTAACAAATACAAAGAGCTGTTGCTTAGTATAGCTTTGTAGAAAGATTTAACTATCTTTCTGTTAAGAATAAAGTAATTTGAAATAACAAACAAACACAAAAAACGAGTCAATTTTTGTTTGATTTATTGAAAAAATTAATTCCAAAACACTCTAGCCAGTTAGTTTCAAACGCAATACCATAATGAAGGAAAGCCGTAGTAACTCTCAATGTAAAATAAATATTTACTTTCTTCTCTACTTTCTTCAAATGAGTATTCGAATACCCTCAATACACTCTAATTAACCTCCATTTTTGTTGATATCCTCCACAGTGTTGTAGTCCACACAGTAATCACAATGGTCATCACAGCGAAAAGAAGTCTAAAAGCTCTCTGCTGCCTAAATCAAGGAATTTCTGAATGAATCTGAGCGTCTTGGAGAGTATGAAATTATCTTTGAACACACTCCAAAAATTCCTTTTTATGCTGAAATAACTGATATTTTTTAGGCAAAACGAAGAATTCGCAGATACCCTCCACGATAAAAATGCACTTGAAAAAATAATGATGAAACAGACTTTCCTGCAGAAAAACGAATTGTTCGATCCTATTGATTACTTTGGAGGATTGAAAGTTCCTGATTTAGCATTGACAATCCAAGATACCAGGCTTTCTGATATGTTCAAACCAGCAACTTGTAATTCCATTAGCTCTGATATTTTGTAGCAATTTAAATATTTCTTGATCATGTTTTTGCGCCTTGTTTTCTTGAGTAGAAGAAATGCCATGTCCTGTGTCCAGATCGAAGAGCAAAGAAACATCAGCGACATCCACACCATCTCTGATTAAATAAAAATCAGTTGCCTCCTTTACAGGACTAAAGCCAACTTCAAAATATCAATAATCTCAGCATTAGCCTAGTCCATAAACTAGTTGTCTTCAAAACTACCCTCTAAGGTCTGGTAACAAGTCTCCACCAAGATCAGCTGTCTTGCAAGATAAAGAAAATTTCGAAGGTACCAAGAAAATACCTACAAATATAGTTAAATCTCATAATTATTCAAATTCTACCAATGTACTTTGCGATATACAATCAAATTACCAAATGAATAAGAAGCAATGTATGCTCTCACAGTTTAGTACTGTTCCAGCAAATCAATCTACTGAATTAACCCATTTAAAGTCTACCAAAACTGATTTTTTATCATAAATAAATAATTTCAATGCGAATAACAACACTATGACAATTATTCAATCTTCATCTAGCTCTCCTTCGAGACCTATCCCTTAGTCACTCCCAACAGAATAAGCATCTTTGCATAACAGCTCTTCACAGACTCATATGAAGAAAATGTCATCGTGGGCAATATTTGCAGAAATCAATTAAAAAAGTAAATTGGAAGAATCTGGATAATCCTAATAAGATCAAATCGTATGTAAAAACCTCAGCGAACCTCAAGACACATCTCCATGTAGCAACGGTACTGCTTATGAAAACCATCTACAACCCTTTAGAACTCCAGTTGAAGGTCAAAATAGCTTGAGTGAGAGTGGAATCAGTGTGAAAGATATCCTCAGAGGTTTAAGTAATTCTGGTTCTTCAAACAAAAAAGAAGGCAAAATTGATGAAAAAGGTACCTAGATTCTGAACGAAAAGGACAAGAAACATGACAAAATCAATTTTATCAACCATGGCATCAATACCAAAACAACTAATATATCTAGTAATATTTGGAAAAAAGAAACCCCGGCGATTGGTTTTTCAGGTAGAATGCAAATGCTTGCCTCGATGGAGTAGCTAACATTAGAAACTCAACCATAATGGGGGAATAACAGCTAGATTAGTTCAAATAAAGCTGGTTCGACTGTTCCATCGTCTTCATCATCACAAACCAGCAACTACAGTAGTAATTTGAGTTTAGTCAAAAAAGCTGTGTTTAATGGGCGAGCTGATATGAATCGTGCAGGTTCATATTAGCTGAAGAAACAGACCCCAAATTAAACAGAAAATCGTAATGTCACAGCAAAATCTGCGGTTTCTACTGCCCCAACTTCTGAAATAACTTTAAGCCTTTAGAATTAACCCCACCAATCACTTGATCCTCTTCAGTAACTTTCTCTTGGATTCACAATCCCAATCACCAAAAAATCTCTTAACCCTCAAACAGAAACTAATATTATCGCAGACTAACACATAAATTCAATCCAACCACAACAGTACCTTGGAGACAATGCATCACTCTTCCTAAACCGATAATATAGACATGCACCTATTTAAGCTCTTGAATATCTTCCTTCTCTAAACTGCTCCATTTAAAACAACGTTCTATTATCTTCTCCGACTGTCTCATATTACAAAACAACCCCTCAACAAATCGATAGCAAAAAGATCCTAGCCAATTCAGGTGCTTCTTCTGCTTCAGAGGTTGTCATGCTTACAACGCCGCTAGATTAACAATTCAAGAATCTCATCTAACCTAAACTTTCGTAAGACAATGAACCAAAATATAAATCACCAGAAGAGACTCTTAGCATTGATAATTGCTAGATACAATCTTCGGAAAATATCTGCAATGTATTTCGCAAAAGTTCAGGAGATACTAATAATAGCAATAGTACTAATAAACTTTTCAGTATGTCCTCACTGATCAATGGCAATCTCTAACCCTAACCATTTAATCACATCTTGCATGAAGATAAATCAAGTTATTCTCCATCTACAGGGTTTAATTCGAATGCACCATTTTCCTATCTACATCAAAGCACCCAACAAGAAGGATTTTAACATCCCGAATAACAACAATAATTCTACTCGAACATTCCTTCCGCATATTCGAGTATTTCACAAGGAATGCAAGATATTTCCACAATCCCATAATTATTATTAGCACCTGAACATCTCACGAGAGCAAAGATGTTTGAGTAGAAACTCACTTCTGAGCAGTTCTTCAAAGACAAAGAGAATTTAGAGCTAACTTTTCAAGAAGACACCGTGCCTGATGAAAATGAATGTGATATACCATGTCCAGACGATGAAGAATAACCTGAAGGAGTGATAAACGACAGGACTTAAGAAAGTTATGCAACGTTCTGTGGTCGAACTGAGAAATGTTTTGATATTTAAAAAAATATTTCTAACAGCAACTCAGATATGCAAAATTTTATGAATTTAGAGAATCAAAGAGCTTAGTTGGTATTGTAGAATAACGAATCGACTGTAATGAAACCAACAGATGATGGAAGGGTATCTCGATTATTGAAGAACCAATCAATTTCGACATTGAATAGCAGCAATAATACTAAAAATACGAGCAACAGCAGAAGCAAAACGAGAAAGGAAAACACATCGACCGGTTAGAATCCATTTTAAACACGTGGAACAGCTTATTTTGTAGGGAACTCCTCGAAGAACAATGGAATTAGCTAATATCGCTCTAATGAAGTCAGTAAGTTGAGGGAGAGAGATAATTCAAATACAACGAAAGGGAACACCAGCACGCAAGGTTAAGTTTCGACTTCTCGCTCGAACATCAATAAAAGCAACAATAACATATCCGTCATAGCGGACAAGAGTCTTTCAAGCAAGAAAATAACTAATTCCATTAGTTCTTCGTATGTACCTGGAGCATAGTAGAATTCCTTGACAAAGAAACATCTGCATAATTACTTGAGTAACAGAAATGAGGGGTAGTTTATATCACCGTAGAGTCAGTATACGAGTGGCAATTCACATTCGCAAGAACGGTCGAACAGTGCTATTAATAAATCAGGTAACGATTTGAAAAATCATGTGTAAAAAGATTTTGATTTCATTTTTTATTAAAATTTTTCAATTAGGATTACTAAATCTAGGGAATAACTTCAACACTAGCAAAGACACTGGAAACTACAGCAATAATGTATCGCAAATACAACAAGGCTAATAGATACCTCATCCTTCGAGTTATCTAAAGAGACCTTCAGGGAAAACAGCGTAATAATTTGACTACAGGAGTAGTAATTTATGCTAGAAAACAAAACAACCGTAATAGGATTCTCGAGCAGTTTGCTCACCAAGTTGTTCACCATCTAGTTATAAAGTCTAAGCACCTGCTTGCCAGACTGCTCGACCAAAGAAAATAATTAATCGACTTGATTGCAGTCGAACGTACACTTCAGCGAAGTAGATCTCATACGGTACAAGTATTTCTATCAGCAGTAATGTTTCTTCACTTTAAGGAGGAGCTCCCTCAGCGAAATTTTCAAGCACCGCTGCTGCATGCAATCCTTCTAAGCAAATAATAATGATTTAGCCTTCTACGCTGTCATCGTCGTCTTCATCCTTAATTCAAGAGCAATTGGAGAAGGAAATGAGACAGCAAACTGCACTGGAATCACGGAGATAAGCACTACGAGTTGATTAGAAATATGAAGGTACTTTGTAGAATCTAATGCAGTTGTAAAATTAAAAAGTTTATTAAGTGCAATCTCCTGTATAGAGTTCAGCGTATTCGCTCTCTAGAATCTGAGGAATCTAAAGGGATTTATTTGTTGTGTTATGATAGGCTAACTAAACTGGAATATTGTTAGTTTCGTTTGTGGTGTTTACCAAATATATATTTTTATTATTTCTTGTAATTTATTAAAATATTTAATTTTACTGTTGCTAAATTGCTCTTTAAACTCCTGAATCTCAATGGAGAAAGTCATTTTAAATAAACTTTTCAAATTTATAATTTCTGTTTTGCGAAAAATGTACAATATATTTATTTTAACAAGTCGATAGTGAGAGAAAAAAGGGAAAAATAGGATCAAGAAACAATTGATTTAGATGCCGATGAGGAATATCTCACTTGTCTGTTTTTCTGGTAAGAATCATGAACACTCTTGTTGTGGATGATCTCCTACCCAATAGCTGCAATTTACTGTTGATGTTCCTTGAGTTTTTCAGAATTCATTTTGAAATCTCCAAGTGCACCCTCAAGTCGTTCATATTTCTCAACTAATTCAGCACATTCTGCTTCTTTGAGTTCCCATAATCTCTTGATTTCATTGATTTCTTGGTTTAGAATCTCAACTTGATTTTAATGTGACTACTGAATGGACTCAATCACGCTGTTGTTCGAAGTTTCTAACTTTTCACGAAGACCTTCTAATTCTTAAGCTTTTAGGTTCTCAAGACGAGTGATGTGGTCTTATAAGCTATCGTTATTGTTCGTTAATCTCTTGATTTCACGTTCTTAGATTTCTTTGTGTTTCTGTAAGTTTTGAATTTCTTTCTCCCTCACTTCGGCTATGTCTAAAATAATAAAAAAATCATGTAAAAAATATTATAATAAAAGTTATTTAAAAATGTTAATATGCATGTGTATGTACCTTTGAGTCTCTGGATGTCTTGTTCAAGCTAGGCAATACTACCTTCAAGTTTTTTCTTTGTCTCCAATAACTTCGTTTCTAGCACAGATTATTGTAGTCTAGCATCTTCTACAGCTATTTCATGAATATGCTGCAAGTATGCCAGTTTTTACTTCAAATCAGTGGTCTCTCCTTGAGATACTTTGAGATCTTATTGAAGAGCTTCTCTAACTTGCAAATGTTATGCCCTTGTTGAGTCGATTTCAGCACTTTTCGCTGAGAGCAATTATTTAAAATTTTCAATTTCTTCTTGGAGGAATCTATTTTAGCTTCGCTAAGCAGCTGCGAATTCATTCTGTTAGCTGTTAAGAGTGTCATATTTAGCTTGGGCATCTTTGGCTTCTTTACCTCTGAGTTGCTCTAGTCTATCGTATCTCTCTTTCCATAAAGATAAATCTGCATTTAATCTTGAAATCTCAGTGTTTAAATTATCTCTGACATTCTATTTCTCCCTTTAAAGCGCAGCAATCTCATTCTACCTAGCTTCTAGAGAAACAGCTAAATCTTGTTGCTAAGCTGATAGCGCGTCGAGTTGATTCTCATGATGGAATTTAAGCCCTTACAAATCAGTTGTATGCTGATTATGTAATTGATCTTGGAGGTTTGCAATTTCTGCATTAGCGAATTCATTGTTTTCAGCGATCCTAGCACGAAGATTAGCGATTTCTAGTCTTAAATCCTTAGTCTCTACCTCGAAGTTTTCCTTGAGACCTTGGTTTTAGTCTAAGAGTGCTTCGATTTCTTTAGATTTCACGTCAAGCAATCCTCTTAACTTGAAAGCTTCTCCGGAAAGCACTTCAAGCTCTCCATCATGCAGTCTTTTCAACGCATCTAAATGCTGGCTTTGTTGTCCATCGAGTTTCGCTTTGAGTTTCTCCAATTCCTAAGCGCTCTCAAGTTCAATGGAAGCAACTTCCATTCTTAATTTTTCTCGATCTTCCGCGAGTCTTCCTGCTTCAGCTGAGCCATCACATCGAACTCGAGAAACTTAAGATGACAGTTTTTGGATTTCCCTTTCTCTTTGCTCCAGAATATCTCTGAGTTTTCGCAGCTAATCTTCATAAAGTTAGATATTCGAAGCATGCGATTTACTCTGAGCATTGACTTTTTCATGCGATTCAGAAGAAACTTAACTTTTTGCGTTTTCTAAGTTTTTCACTGAATCAATTACAGCTTATTTCAGCTCATCTTTAAGTCTTGAATTCTCCAGTATCAATCTCTTTGATTCTTAATCATATCCAGACTTCAACGACACAACGTTATTCATCTAACTCTCATATTTCTACCTCCAAATATCACTTTCTGCCTTACGCTAATTCGCCAATTTCTACAACGCTTCATTATCACTCGATAACGCCTCATTCACTCTCACAAAATCATCTACCTTTCCAGCACTATCCTACGCCCTCTTCGTCCTGAAATTCGCAAGTTCTAAGTCTGTATTAGCCTAACAAAGACTGCTCTCTAAGTCATTGCAGCGACTCTTCCACAAAGCCAGTTCTTCAACTCCTCTATCATTTTTTCCAGCTTCAAAACCGTTAACTTTTTTCGGATAAGCAGCTGACGAAGACGTCCATCTTCCTGACTGTTCTTCAATCGGACTCTTCGATGCTTGCCGTTTCGGAGCAATAGGTGAGCTTATCTACGCAGGGCTTCTACTATTGTACATATCTTTCTCTCTCTCTCACAAAGTTAAGAATAATTTATTTAGATTCTGTTTTTCTTTCTTTTCAGCTTCTCACAAGTTGATTTCTTTCTTTTTTCGTTTATTTTTCCTTTTTTTACCTTCTTTTCAGTTATTCGATTTATTATGACCACCCAATATCCCTTTCGCTTTATTTAATATCACTTCCCACCCAAAATAAATTTAACAATCAAACTTCATCGAACCGTTTATTTCTTTTCTTCAACCAACTATTCAGCCAGCCCTTGGCAATAATCTTGTTTTTAATTATCTCCTTTGCGAGCTCAGCAACTAAATTTTATTTGCTTTACTTGAAGAGTGCTTGCTGCTTTTGCGTTTCTCTCTCTCTGTTTGCTAATCATATTTGAAAATAACAACATTTTTTTTTTTGTTTAAAAAGGATATCAACAACAAAAAACAGTTTGAAACACAGCAAGTCATGAGGGTTTTACTCTTCAGTGGTAAACTAAATTATTCTCTATATCAGATGACTTCATAATACCAGCGAAACTTGGTTTGTTACTTGACAAAACAGCTGATTCCTTGATATCTTTAGATGAAATGAACATTAACTCCGGCTCAATATTGAATTTCTCAATCCTTTTGATATGCAAAGGACCTGGATTTAACTTTTTCTAGAATTCGCAGAATCGCCTGTATTCTTCATTCACTTAGCAAAGCAGTTCATGCATATATCGTACTGCAGTGTTATATTTATCGAGATTATTAGAGAGAATAAGCACTTCATTCTCAGTTTTTTTGATTTCGTTGACTATCATTCTAAATGATATTTCTTCTTGAGTTTATTACTATTATGGCAGTGATTACTATGGTTATAAGTTTGAAGGTGCCTGCAATTATTACAATTATTACGATTGTTGTTGCTATGATTGGATTAAACTAGTGTTCTACTGCCCATTATCTTTACTTTAATCAACTGCACAAGAATTTCCTTCTTCATTGAGAATCTACTATTATCCAGATGTTTCTTTTTCTAGTCCAGTTTCAACTGAATTTTTCTCACAAAGATAGAACAATCTGAAGAAATTTGAAGCCTTTTCAAAGAAAAAAACAAATAAAAAGATTCATAACTAAGCTCAAACAGATTGCAAATGTCTTTATTAAATCATAAATAATATCCTTACCGATGCACCCATGATGCGTTCTTTAAGATAAAACTCTGGATCGTCGATTTCCATGGAGAAAATATTCGTGTATTTAAATTTCTATGTCAAAACTTTGAGCTGCTTTTCATCTTCAGCCGAAGTGATACGAATTAAATAGTCATCTTCCTTAATCGATTCGTGCATGAAATGTCCAATGAGTTTATTTTCATTTTCTTCCTCAGGATCTTCTACACATAATTGTATTTCTAATTTAGCTAGTTTATCAGCCAAAAAAACAAAGATTTTTTTACTTCACAAACATATTTTAAACCAAATAACTCTCCTAAAATTAAAAGAATTTTATTATACCTCCAATATCCTCAAGGACTAAATTGTTCATGGCTCGTTACGCACAAAAAGCAGGCACAAGCTCTTTGAAATGCACATAACTCATGCATTTATCCTTTATGATAATTTTTTCAACTTTTCCAAATGTGCTAAAAAATCTTCGCAGATCTGTTTCTTCAAGCTAATAAAGATCTTCATTTTTCTGCATTCCTTAGGTTTCATTGGGAGTATCTTGAAATACTAAATGAACTTTAATGAGACTGTTCAGATTCCCAAGTGGAGCATTCTGATTTTTTTAGTTTTTTCAAGTAAAGGTAAATTTTTCGAATATCAAGCTAAAAATATTTCTCATTGTGATCCCAAAAATCTCTTACGATTTTTTCGATTTCGTTTCTGAAATGATTATGCAGATTCTAGCGCTCAAATAGCTTTTTATACTTTTACGAATAGTATTCTTGCAACTATTGCGGATCCTTTTGTATTTCGATTGGAGGTTTTTATTCGAAGAATGTTCGAGGATCGTTTGTAAAGCTCTCTTCTTTTTACTCTTAATCGATGCTATTATTTTCTTAGCGATATCTATATGGTGAGCTCCCTCTGCCATTATCTGAGCGGTAAGTATTTACATGCTTTTTACGATATTGCGTACGACTAGTACTGCTGGAATCTGCAATATCCAACACAACTCAAAGTCTTATAAAAAGCAAATAATATAAGTTGTTTTATCAGTTACCAAAGCGAGAAGAAAATGACCGATCATATCCTCCACTTCCTCCTGTGTATCCTCCAGGATTGGTATTACTGTTTCCTCCACTGCCATATTGCTTTTTTTGGGCAAAGTTATTTTCCAATATTTTGACATCTTTCGAAGACCTTCAATGCAATGTATGTTACCTGTTTACGGCTAATTTGGGTGATCTTATTTTGGTGAAAGACATAACTTTCTGTGCTTACTTGAAGTGGTTCATGCTATTTGCGAAGTGATGTGCTCTGGAAGCGTACTCTTTTATGTATCTCTTTCTTTTTGCTTAGTCTTACAAAGCTCTTAAATTATTTTTCCTTTTTAAATCTCTTCAAAACAGGCTCTAACGCAAAAATGTTAGACAGTTTTGGTACTATTTTTAAGATTATTAATTTATAAGGCAGACTCAGTTAATAAGATCATAACATAAATAAAAGAAGCCACAACAACAAAAAGAACATGTTTAAGAGCAAAGACGCAGATAAACAGATTTATATAATTCATCATCATCATAATTATCGTCTTCAAGCTGAAAATATCCGTGGTATGTTAATATATATTTTAGTTTAGAATTTTCTCTTAATAATCGATATGAGTTAGTAAATCTTCCTTAAAACAATATTGAGTTCCCCATAATAGATCTCATTCATTTCCTTGTTCTTTCATTCCACTCTTGTTATTTTCAGTTTCATCATCTTTTTTCGTATCCTTTGTGCTATCACTTTTGTCATCTTAAAAATGACGAGAATATGTTACCCTGTCAGTGTTGAACCCTCCAGCATCAGATGGTTTTTCCATTTGCATCCCATACATATGCTCCAGATTTAAATTAGGCACAATTTTCTAAACACCATTGCCGCCATTAACCGGGGATTGCTAGTGTGACATCAAAAAATTGAGTTTTGGATTAATTTTAAATTTAGTTTTGACTTCATCATCTTCATCGTCATTGGTGACTTCACATATTTAATCATCAGGTTTCCAAGAAGTAACTCGAGAAGTCATGCTGCCTGCTTTGGGGAATAAACTCAAACGCTTGCCATATGTTGATCCAGTGGTGTTCTTGTCAGTTCCTTGCATTTATTGCTAAAGTTTGATTTTTCTATCTCTTTAAATTTCTTCATTGCGGAGAACTATTTTTCTATGGTTTCTGTCGATTTATCTAGCTCGCTCTTTGGTGATATTGAGAACTAAAGGCTGATCGATGGATTCATCTTCATCGAAGTATTTTCGAAGCTTACCAAAATCATGTAGCGATGAATTTAGCTTAATCAACTCGATAAACAGTTCATAGAAATTCATTTAGTCGTTTTCAACCATTGATTCATAGTTATTCACCATGGTCATAATATTCCTGTGCATGAAATTATAGTAAGTTACGCAGTCTTTGAGGATCATATGCGCAATGTCTTTCACAACCGCGATGAACTTGAACTCTGTGAAAACTATGTAGAACTATTTTTACAGTTTGATCACGAAATTCACAAGGTTATTCACTTTGAACAGAATTATTATCTTCAAAGCATTGCTCGCTTCTCCAAAAGGCATCTGAGACTAATCAGGTGATTGCTGTGAAGCGGGCTATTATTGCTGTTACGATTCACTTACTTTTGGGTGATTGTTATTCCATGCTGCAGATTTTTTTCCTTCTTTTGTCTGTGAAGGATTGCTGTTGAGATTTAGAGGTCCTGAAGTTGTGTTCCTAGTCCCAGTTTGTTCCTTTTCACCGTTGCTTTATAGACATGCTTTATATGTCTCTAGATTCAGTGACATCCGCATGAGATAATCATAGTAATGTTTGATCAGATACTCCTCCAACCAACTTTCGATGTCCATATAATGAAATACAATTTACTTCGCTTTGGATTGCTTAGCCTGTGCAGCTGAGGATCTTTCTCTAAGCTAACCAGGTCGAGCTTCTAAAAACGCCTCAGCAAATTCATAGCCAATTTTTTTTACACTTTTGTGTATCAGTGCTAGGATCTTGAGTCTCCTTTGCAGAGACATATCACCTTGATCTTTGATATAATTAAAAAATTGCATGATCGCATCAGCTTGCTTGATTTCAGTCTTTCCCAATAGAAAATGGAGGACTTTAAGAAGATCGTCATAATCCATTTCATCGAAGGTATCCTTGAGAAAGCAAGTATTCTTGAATACCTTCTCGATAGGCGTTGCAGATTTTATCAGAGAACCAAATAGGCCACTTAGAAACTTGCTCATTGTGTTCTTAAAAAATAAATACTGAATATTTCCGTTCCTTACACCCTTTAAAAACAATCAATAAATAATAAATTCTCTCTCACTTTCGGTGTTTCTCTCATATTTATCTTACTTGAAATAAAGACAACTTTTTTTTATCACTAATATGTGTATTTTTTTAAACCTACTTTGATTTCGATTCTTTTTAATATTTTTTCTCTCTCTCCCCTCCCCTCCCCATCCTTTTGCGTTTTTGTTTTAAGTTATTATTTTGTTTTTTAATCTTTCCATTGGTTTGGTTTTGTACAGATAAAAGGGTATTATTTATTATTAAAAAATCCAGTAAACAAGAGTCATTGTTGTCGAAAAATACTGCATTAATGAATTTATTTTTATTTTGATAGTATTTTATAATAAAGACAAATAACCTTTCTTTTGTTAAAGAGTAAATCCAATACTTCAGAAGTTAGTGGAATTATATTAAAAAGAGTATTATCATAGTTTAAAAAGTGAAATTCTAAACTACATTAAATCAAGAAATGTCACTAATACACAAAAAAAAAAATAATCAATAAAAATAATCAATCAAAGTTTTAAATTTATTCAAGGGAATTTTACAGTAAATATAAATTCAATAATTCTCTCTAAGTTATTTATTTAACTCATAAAAATAGCTGGGCTTATTTTAGTTAAGATATCAGCCTCAGTTGAAAAATACTTATTATCCTTCTCTAACTAGAAAAAGAGAGGAGATAAATTAAGAAAAGCTGAAGAAGTATCGTTCTCACAGTTTTGCATCATTTTAATTAGGATCCCTTGCGAAAATAATCAAATGATGCATTTCCAAGAAAAATGTAAAAATACTAAAGGCAGAATCCACATAAGGGATGAATGAGATAAAGGGGGAAATACTAATGTGCATGTTAAGCTTGTTTGTTTGATTGGTAGTGGTAAAGAATGCAAAATCTAAATGTAGTGCTAAAAAGATTGGGGGAATTTAGATAGAAAAAAAGCCAAGGAAAGAGAAAGAAGAAAGAGGGGGACAAATAAATTAGAAAGCGATAAGTGCAAATAGGTAATCATAGCAGTTATGCCCTCGTTGTTGAAGCGATTCATCAGGCATCTCTACGAGTCTTATTTTACGCCAGATGAGATCTACTACAATCAGCTTCATTCTGATTCTAATCTTACCTAAAAGACTGTATAGCTCAAGCAAAAACAGGGGGAAACTTGAATTTCATTTGTTAGCATAATAATATGGTATTTCTGCCGATTCGATGAGGCATATTAAAAAAAAGTGATACTACCTCAAAGATTTAGATATTTTTCTTCAGAAAATATCCAATAAGTTTTCTTCTATTATGACAGAGGTTAGTTATGCTTGTCATACCAGGAATCATTCAAATATTTCCACAAACAGATTTAAATACAGAAATTATTCTTTAGATTAGATTTTTGTGTGATACTACCTGTTTGCGTTGCATTGAAGGATTGATTATTTCATATTCTTAACTCTATTTTTCTTTTAATTTTAAGATTGAGTTGATCTATGGTGAGGCAGTTTCGATCCAGGGCTATGCACATTTAGAAACACAGACAAACGCAATTTAGACGTAAATGTACAATGTAAGAAATTAAATGTAAATTATCAAACATAAATTAGGTCTCTAATATCTCTTTTTATGCTAAAAAATCTAAAGAAAAAGAATTTCCTGATTTTCATGATTGTCAAAACATTCTCGAGGCTCTACTTCTTCGCATATCTCATAATTTACTTCATCTTTATGAGTAGTAATGATCTCTCATAGACAGATGCCATGTAAGATACTTGGATTTGATGCAATTGCTATTATAATGATCAATTTATTATAACTTTTCAAACAGACAAGCAAGTGTTGCAGTGTTCTTGCCTTTTCTTTTCACACTCGCTATCGTTAGCTTCAGAGATCTATACTTTGAAAAGAGAAGAAAACGAAAAGATTTTCTGCTAAATTAGCAAATATGCACAATAATTAGAAAATTCAGAGAAGATTCTTCTCAGGGAATATCCGGAGGAGGAGCGAATCCAGGGTTGCAAGTGCAAGCAGCTTCACTTTCGAGTACTCATAATGACCAAGAACTGCTTCATCGCTCGTCTAAAGTGCAAATTTATTAGAAAATTTACTGGAAAAATTTAAAGGTAAAAAGAAAAATAGAAAATACAATTTCTAACAACATAAATAATTACAAACAGATTGGCGATATTGTGATGCTCAAGAAAGACGAAGTTTGTCCAGCTGATATCTTGATCTTGGACATGTTTGATTAGCAGTGCACTGTCAATACTCAGAATATTGACGATAAAGCAGATGAGAAAATCAAAACTGCATCGGATCTTATGTTCTGTAAAAGAAATAATTAAAAGTTTATTTTTTGAAATTTTTCAATCAAAAAATCATTCTTCTTTCTTCTTTGTATAATTCAATTCTTCTTTTTCTTGTATAGAGCATAAGAACTCGAAGATCAAAGGGAATCACGTTGAATATCGAAAGCTACTCACTGGAAAATTCAATTTCAAAGGAGTTTAAGATTCCTTCAAAGGATTGGTCAAACTCAAAAAAGATCCAATTGCCTAAGAATTAACACCTGATTAATTCATTATGCGAGGAAGTCTCATCTAATACACCGAATGGATCCTAGGACTAGTCATCGAAGTTGGCATGCAGACCTACATCTACAGGAAATTCAAGAGACCTTAAATTATCTACTATAATTCGACATTCATGAGAAAACAGTTTATTTATTCAATAATTAGTCTAGTTTTCTTAGGCATTGTCTCCATTGCAAATGTTGCGCTGATGAGTGCAAATACTTGCCTACGTGAGGGATTTAACAACCATGATTTGAAATATATCCTCAGTGCAATGTTGGTACTTCCATTGTATTACCATGCAGTCAGTGAGGTTTTGATCTCATCTTATGCTGTGTACATCAACACAAAAGACGAAAAGAAACTTTAGCTGGCTAAAAATATCAGGGAAAAATAATAAACTAACTCTGAACAGAATTCTTAAGTTTTCCTCAGAAGAGATGGAAAGGACTCCCATGACGAGAGTAACCAGCACAGTACGTCACTTGCTGCTTTGAGAATGAAAATGGAAGACAAATCAAGTACAAATTTCGTCAGTTTAGAAGATTGTCTCAGTTAACTTAACGATACGCGCAGTTTAGTTGATTTATGTTTGACAACCCATTTAGTCTTTAACACAGCTAATACTCTCACCACAGGGTAGTCTTCTATCACAGGGGTGTTAGTTTCTTCAACTGTTTATCAGATTGACACAGCGTAGCTGAAGAATATCATGACTCGGCTCAAAAATCGAGAAGGAACACTTTGTATAATTTCTCCTGATCAAAGTTTGTAGAAATAGAATTTTCAAAATTTTGGTAATCCTATGCTAAATAGCACACCATCACGAGATGCTCCACTAAACGGCAATATGCTGTTAATTTCTCCGCCCAAACATCATAAAATTACAAATCGAAATTTACAAGCAGATCTAACAAGAATCAAGAGCAGTTTTTAAGATGAAGAAGATGATGACGAAGATGAAAAGGGATTAGATTCAAAACCGAATTCCAAGAAACTTATCGATTCGGGGATTGCATTTCTCAACGGGAATAAATCTAAAGATGCCAAAAATAACAACAACAATAATACTAATAAATTTTTCTTCCCAAACAGCAATCTTCATAATGGCTTGCTTCTGACCACATGTGAGAGAATGGATTCGTAAGACAATCAAGAGCTTCCATTCATGAATAATGTTGTGAGTAATTTTAATAAAACCAACGAAAATAGCTAAAATAATAAATAAATTATCAACAACAATAACAGTTCAGAAATCAATAATAATCTCACTACAAACACTCTCAATCAAATCCTAGGGAAAGAGTTTAACCTCCGTAAGGACATTTCAATGACTGTCGATATTGAAGGTATCAACTCTTTGCCCAAGGAAGATGAGAAAATATTGCGAGGATCTATGAACAATAATTAGTTTTTGAATGGCAAATAACAGCAGCCACCACTGAGCATCCATAAGGATTTCTTCAACTCAAGTTAGCAAATCATAATATCATCTCCGCTGCATATAAACGGGCGTACAAGGATACTCTCGAAAGAACTATCTCAACATATCCTTGAATCGAATAATAGTTCCTTGCGGCATTCAGTATAGTAATCGATCAGTGATAGCATAACTAGTCCACTCAGAAAAAATGAAAATATGAAGGATTCAGATAATCAGCATGATGAACTACCAACAGGTAATAACCCTTCAAGTAATGAGACAGTCTCACATGAAAAACGCCCATAGACAGCAGGAGAAGGAGCAGGAACGTTACCTAAAAAAGCTAAAGTTTCCTCTGTTCTTAGTCCAAGTTCAATTCAAATTGAAATGAACAGCTTTTCTCAAAACGACACTAGAGTCTCTCGAACTGCTCTTCTTTAGAACGATCAAATCGAAAAGTTCCTGAATAGCCTTGATTATCATAAAGCGATCAACAGGAAGGCTTCTCCGCTAGCTGCGAAGACTGTTTTTACAGATGGTGACGATATGCCAGCTCCCGAGGAAGAAGATAGTTTTTCTTTGAATGTCACAAAGTAATAGCCACTGTAATCGTTCTAGTCTTAGTAATCGTAACAGTAATCGTAGCAGTCTTCTTATCAGCCGTCATCACAGTATTAGTAGCCTTAGAAGAAGATTTCAAAGTTAAAGCACAGTGCAAGTCATTATATTTCCAGAGATGAAAGTCCTCATAGTGATGACAGAGTTATTGGACATAGAACTTAACTTTCAGATACACTGCGTTCCACAGTAGCTCGAGGCATTCATAGAACTATGGTCAAGGTAGGAATGCACGAGATTTTTGACAGTGAAAATCTAATAAAAAAATGAAATTTCCAGTTGATTTTATGGTAATATTTTCTCACTTTTTGTTTACTCCTTTTAAGTACGATGGCGATAGTGAAAACGTTGGAAGTAGCATGAATCGGAAGTTTAGAACTGGTACGATGGTACGTTCGATGGCAAACTAATTGAACTTCGGTGTGGACAGTGATAATGTTCTTGGCGTTAAAGATTTTGCACTCCAACATGTGCAACCTGATTCAGAAACCCACTAAGAATCACAAGATATCATCGAAGCAATGCTACTGTGTCATTGCACTCGCTCGTTTTACGATGAAGAATAACATAAAATACTTAATCGCAGTTTCTCACACACTGAAGAGCTGTAACTTCAATTTGGAGCCAGCGTTGAGTAACAAAACAGAAAAAGAAATTTAATGTTAATTTTTCGATTTATTTCATAACAATTCTCCTTTGAATCGACCTAACAAACAGCTTCACCTTTGAGTTCTCCTGCTACATCGAGGGTGAATAGTATTATATCCTCAAGAATAAAAAAACCTACACGAAGTTTCAAGTCATCACTTATTTCTACTACCCCAACAAAGATAGATTTTGCATTCTTGTCAAAGAAGACGATGACTATGTGATATTCTTGAAGGAGGAAATACTTAATATCTCCGAAATCACTTATCTAAATGAAAATCTACTTGCTGATCTCTCCGCTGTGTGCAACTACTATCGAGCTGAAGGTAACAGTCTTTGATATTCTTATGAGTCTTTTCAACTTCTTTGCATTTTGTAGGCAACCGAATCTTGTTTTATTGCAAGAAGAGATGCAGTGAAGATGAAATAGAGTCGTTTTTAGATCGAATGGATTAAAGAGAGAATCTAGCTGTATTGTTTGATTAGGAATTATCATAAGGGACCTAATTTGTGACTGCCTTAGCCATCAAAGAAAAGACAGTACCTGAGTTAGATGTTCTCTTCAAGTAGCTAAAGGAATCGAAGATTAAGTCCTGGATAGCCACGGGAGAAAAACAATCTAAAGTAATACCGATTTGCTTCTCGACTGGTAAAATATCAACAAAAAAGAGTAATAATAAACCAAATATTGGCTAATTTGCGTACTTTCTCTTCTAGGTATTTTCGAAAAGAATCTAAAGATTATCTCATTAGAAACAGACGATTACGATAAACTCGCTTTCTAAATCCGAAATATGCTTCAGCAGCTAAAAGATGGGTTTTAAAAAATATTTAACACCCAAAAACAAGGAAATGATAGCGCTCTTGGTGGTAATCATGGGAGCATTCTTCATCGATAATCTGTTATGAAAGATTCCAGCAATAATGTCATTGGAGAGAACAATACTAATGGAACTAACAACAATTTAAATGGAAATAATAACGGTAACAATCGTATGTTGACTAGTGGTTTGCTGGCTTTAGCTGGAATTCGTAAATCTCGCAGGTAATATAGTGTTACTCCTAACCGACGAAGTATAGTGAGTGGTATGGAATTAGACAACTAAGTTCGGTTTAGTTTGATGGTCAGTGGGACTGCATTCAAGGAGATTGTCAACAATACATATCTTTATAACCACTTCACATTCATCTGCTACTTTGCTTAAAGCGTAGTGGGATTTGACATGACACCTGAGCAAAAAGCAGAACTTGTCCATGTGATAAATAAAAAAATGAACTAAAATTACAAGACGCTGTTTATCGGTGATACCTTAGCTGATTTCTCAGCGTTCACGAGTTCCAATATAAGTGCACATAAAAAATCTGATTTTTCTGAAAGTTAAAACTTTCCTGGTGTGCAATTTGATAAAATCGAGAATCTTCTGTCGTTGCTGCTGTTTCACTCTAGGATGCTAGCGGAGATATGCGAAGATGCGCTGATCTTCAATCTCTATAGGGGAGTGCTATTTACGCTGCTACTTTTCTTTTAATATTAACTCTGCGAAATTGATTTTCAAACGAACAATCTAATCTCGATTCTAATTGTAAGTTTCTTGAATGCTTGTGCAGAAACAGGCATGCTCGTGTACAAGAAGATCCGCAAGTATAAGTCAACGCATTTAACTCCAAGAACGTTGACACTGCAGTTTGCTACGATTGCAGAGTTTTCAAATCATTATTTACTCAAACGATGCATTAAAATATTCGGATATGCGATATTTGATGTGGTTCTGTTTTATCTTGGAATTCATTTCTTGCTGTAAAACATCACCACATCGAGTGGGTTCACTATTTCCAATCAACTTGTGAATTACATTGAGCAATACCTAGCTCTTTCGTTGGTTCCAGGTCTCCGAATAATCATAGAATACTAATTTAAACCTATTGAATATGTTATCCTTTCAGCACTTTTGCTGATTTCACCTCTGATTGCTTTCTCAATCGATCCAGTTCTTAGACTGACCTTAGCGGAATCGTTCGAGCTAATTTCAGAAGCTCAATTCATATTGACTCTCTGCTTGATGCCGCTATTTATATTCTCTGCTAATAAACTACTCTAATCTGTCTATAGAATCAAAACATTTCCTCTTATCAAATCCTTCGATAAATTTCAAACTATGGTGCAGAACTGCATTGAGAAAACATATTCCGCCAAGCAAAAGTAATTCAACATCGCTAAGCTTATTCGAGAAATCTTTGTGACAAACGAACCTGATATCATCCTGGGATCATGTAAAAACAAAACTAAAAAGAAAAGAAAAAGAATGAGGAGGAGGAGAGAAATTTCTTTGTTTATTTTTTAATTAATTCACAATTATTGTGTGTGTTTTTTGCAGACATCCTATCTGAGCAAGTGAATGTCAGAGAAGCGAGTATGAATAAATGGACACTGAAGTTCAAGGACAATAATATCGAACTCAGATTTCAATCTCTCTACAAAAAGAAAACCTAAGAATACTCTAAATTTGTATCTTCTGTTTCGTTGCTGTTCATTGAGGTGTTCATATTCTATCGAGCCATCCTCTATGAAGGAGGCAGCTTCAGTAAATATAACTCGAGCTTCTACACTATCTTCTTTCTAGGTGCGTTCTTCCTGGCCTGCCTCCAAGCTTTTGTGTTCTTTGGGAATAAATTTCAGGAATACTCCAAGGAAGTCAATGTTTTGATTGTCTTGATAAGAATTCTGTATTTCTTGATTTTGATCAACGTGAATGATATGCAAGACAGTGTGCCTGGGATTATGATATGCATCTTTCTGTCATCAATTTCCTTACCTCTAATCAGGCTGGATATCTTATTCTTCACTGGGTTAGTTGTTATTATTGTGATCATCTTTCGAGAATTCAACCTAATCAGCAATCAGCAAACAGCTTACAACGATCTTACGATCACTGCACTTTCAGCAGCCCACATAACTCTTGGCCACATTGAAATAGTCTTCGTTTCGTTTCTGTCATTCTTGCTACAAAAAAGAAATGTAAATATTTCCCAAATTAAAAGTGAATTTCCAATGATGTTCTTACTAACTATCATTTTTTTAAAAATTATTTGCTTTTTACTTTCAAAAGTACGAAGAAACAGAAAGGAAGAACTTCTTAGTTAACTAGACCCTATCATAAGCTACTTAGAAAATGAAGGACACCCTTGCAATTCTCTTGCCAAGATTCATACGGGAGAAATTGTACTCTGGATAAAATTATGATAAAATCAGCACAAATCAAGGAAATGTGGCTGTCTTGTTCTGCGACATTACGAATTTTGATGAGATAATGATGCAAGAAGGAGAGAAAATAGTTCGAGTTCTTGATTAACTCTTCAGATAATTCGATAAATCATGCTAATCAAATCAAGTACTCAAAATAGAAACTGTCGGGAAAACCTACATGGCAGCCGCTGGGTTACGAGATGTCGACGATTACCAACAACATGATTAGTAGACAACCGTGAAGACAACTATTGATCCAGTTAAGAGATGTATCCAAGTAGCCATGGAAATGATAGAAACAGCGAAGAACACCACCTGGGGGAGCTCAGCGGAAGGATGCAAATCAGGGAAAGTTGAAATAAAAATAGGTAAAATATCATAGTATTTTGAGATGGGAATTTGAGCTAAAACGGAAGGGATATTAAGCTAAGAATTCTTAAAGAGAATCATAAGTAAATGGCTCTTGTTCATGGTCTATTTATTCAATGAATACTCATCATATCCTTCTTTTTTTCTTTTTCTTGATCTTTGCAAAATTAATTCCAAAAGGAATAAACTATGGCACAGTGATTTCTGGTGTGATCGGATTCCACAAGCCTTAATTTTCGTTAATAGGCGATACAGTGAACACAGCTAGCAGAGTCTGTTCCACAGGTGTAGCTAAGAGCATTAACATATCATATTCTTCCTACAAGCAAGTCTATCGTTTGCAGCAATATAAATTTGAGCAGCGTCTCGTGGAAGCGAAGGGTAAAGGCACTATCACAACGTATGTAGTCTCCATAAAGAAAAGCAACTCTACTTACAATGGGTCTTCCAAGAAAAGAAGTAAATTTTTTTCATATTACTTTTTTTATATTAAAATTTTGCCTTTTGTTGTAGTCCTCTAGCTTCATAAAGAAAGCAGCAATATTGAACCACCTGCTGCTGGAGATTTACATTTGCACTTCTCACCGAATGTACACGTACCTGTTAGGAGGGGATCAGGTGGCAGTCACATGTCATTATTTGGGAATCCAAATTTGATGAAACGTGGATCCTTGACTAATATGAACTAATCACCAAATAATAATATGCTGTCTGTACCAACTGGTAATGGGTAATAATACATGCCATAATCAGCGGGTGTAGCTGCAGGTGTAAACGCGTTTAGGACAGCAAATCACACTAACAGTAGTAGTAACATAGTAGCTGAACGAAACAGGATGAATAGTTTATTTGAGATCAACTCTGTTTAAAATATGGCCATTGCGAACGAGGAATCGATAGAACCGGTGAGGAATGCCGAATAAGGATTACTATGTGAGCACAAGATCGACATGCAGAAACTCCTCAGCCATGGATTGAATCTGCAATATTACGATTTCAAGACACTCAAAATGCAATATCAAGAAGAAAAAGATGATATGTAGCACTCCGCAAATGGCGATAACTTGAATAATCAATTGTATCTCAGCTATTGGAGTGGCGACAGCAGTATCATAAAGCGTTCCTGCTTAGCTTGGCTGTAGCAATGCTGGAATGGAACGTATGAAAATGTCGATTAGGAGGAAATGCTCGCAGAATATTGGACTGCATAAATGGATGATACGCTGAGATAGCTTCCGAGTCTTTTCAAAATGGCGTGTCTATAAATATTGCTGTATACACTGGCGTTGTTTTTCAGAGTTGGATATAATTCCCCGATTAACACAGTCATCGTCATTCGATGTGTGCTCGCTGGGATACTCTTCTGCTTGAACCTCGCTGCACCGAAACTTTTCAAAAATACAGCAGCGACTTTGCAGCGGTTTAGAATCACCCTCACAGTGTTTTATTTCGTGATTTTCATAACTCTCAATGTGGAGATTTGGCTGGCTTCAGAGGATTCTACGTCTTCTGGATTCTTTCTGTTCACGGAGAACGAAATGGACTAGATAATATGCGTTTTGATTTATGAAATATTCATAATTTATCTGATGTTCTTCAGACTCCGAATCTTTGCATTTGTCCATTAGTTCCCGGTGTTCCTGGTATCGTTTGCAGTGCTCCTTACACACAGCATCATTGTGAATATTTTCTTTGAAGGTGTTCTCATAAAAATGTTGTTTCTTTAGCTTCTACTGTTTTTCAACTCGAGATAGCTGTTCAATAAGGATCTTGAGAATTTCAACACACTCAAGACTCTAAACGATAAAAATTAATAAACGGATAAGCTCATTCAGTATCTATTGCCTAGTCATATTCTCTAGCGTTTCCTCATGAATCCAACTGCGCATGATATCATATCAGAACAGTTTGAAAAACAAACCATTCTCTTCGCAGATATTGCGGGATTCACACGTTATTCTGATTAAAATTAACCTGAGACTGTGGTGAAGATGCTCAGAACAATTTTCACTGAATTTGATCAGAAATGCTAGATTCATAAAGTCTTTAAAGTCTACACGATCGGTGATTGCTATGTGATCATCGGAAACACCAATCATGAGCAAAGAGATCCTTCTGAAGAGGCATACAATGTTATAATGATGGCCTTTTAAATGATTGAGATTCTCTCCGCTGCAACTGAGCTGGTTGAGAACTCCATCGACATGCGAATCGGCATCCACACAGTAAACAAACACAAGATATTCATTCCATTTTTCTTTTTATTTCTTCTTTTTTAAGTTAATTTGTTCATTGTTGTCTAATTGTTTCCGATTTTAAAAAGGGTAAAATTGTTGGTGGCTTGGTAGGAACATAAATTGTCCGCTACGACATCTACGGTGTAGATGTGATGATTGCTAATAAAATGGAAAGCAACGGGACAAAAGGAGCTATCGTTGTTAGTGAAGCAACCAAGAATATGATCGAAGAGCAACGAGAAGGGGAGTTTATTTTCTCTGAAAAAGGAGATGTGTACATTAAAGCTATAGATTAGAACATTAAGACGTTTTATTGCGATTTAAACCCTCTTTGATAAGCCTCTATATCAAACTAAATCCATCAAGAAATCCCTGAACTTTGACAATAGATATCAGTAATTTGAGCATTAAATGATCACAATGCTTCCAGCCTTTTCTAATCTCTCAAACGCATTTATCTAGTTTTTCCTTATTCTCTCTTTTTCATTTTCATTTTCATTTTAATTATTTCTGTTTATTTACATTGCAGTTCTTCAAAAACTCATATCAATTAATTAATTAATTGGAAATTATTGCTATTTATGATTAAAAATATTACAAAGTGTGTAGGAGGGATAAGACAATTTATATTTCTTGCAAACTCTTAAATCTTAGCTTAAATTGTTAGACAAAAAAATAAGATAATTTTCTGCTTGGAAATTATAACAAAGCACAGTAAGCAAATGTGGTTTATTTCTTTTTTGATGGGGATTGAAGTAGATTGTAAGGAAAATAAGGTATTTGATGATTAATGTATTATTGGATTGGATTAGATTTTGATAAATTTAGAAAAGATAAGGAAAATACAGGAAAATTATAAAGACAAAGAAATATGAGAGGGAAGTGTGCAATTACAGCCATATTAAACGACATCAAACGGCAGATGAAAGAAAATGGTGGCGAAGATATCGATGCTGCTAACTCAAAAACGGAAGATTTTACGTTCAGGTTGGACTGCAGATATTATTCTAAACGCAAAATATTTCATTTCGTTAACAAACAAAAAAATAATATGGCTGACTTTAACAAATTTTTTAGAGTTGAACCTGATGTCCGCGAAGAGAGAGAAGGAGTTAGCGGAGTTGTCGAACGCAGGGAGCTAAGAGACGATGAAGAAGAATGCAAGTTAAAAATGAAACCTGAGATGATTTAAAATATTCTGTTGCAGATTAACAAGATTCAACCATTTTTAGTGGACAAACAATTATCTCTCACCAAACTAAGCTTCCAATCATGCGTGTAAACGACTTTTCTTTCCTATCAAATAAATCACTTTCATGTTAAAATAAACTTATTTTAATTGCTGGAACATACATAATCTCTCATTTTTTGCTTTAGAATTCCTCTCTCTGGCGAAACTATCGAGTAACTGTCAAAGTTCATACATTCAGTAGCTTCAATTGACTCCTTCACACTGCGATTCATATGGTGTGGATACAAACTTCCACCAAGATTTATTCTCTCTCTTCAGCGAGTTTCAAACTAACTTCGAGAGCTCTATCTTCACTTTGCTCTGTATCGAAATTAAAAAATACAAACAAATAATGAAATTGGGAAGGGAGGGAGGAGGGACTCAAGTTGTTGGACTTAAATATTCTTATTTCCCCATCATTGATGTATTTTCTTGGATTCAATTAGAACTCCTGAAATGGCAGAGCAGTGCATTGATAATCTCACTAAGGCAATCGATTCCTGCAGGATCCTGGAACTTCTTCATCTTGATGGGATGGAATGTGAAGGGATAACAAATAACTGCCTTTCAAAAATGGGAAGAATGACCCTTAAGCTGCAAAGTCTTCGATCTTTTGTCTTCAAATTGCGCTAGTAAGCAAAAAAGGATTTAAAGGAAAACCTGCTCAAAATATTCAATTAAAAAAAATAAATAAATAAAAGAAATAACTCCTTTTTAATCTACTTTTTGTCTCCTCTGAGAGATCTCAATACATAGATTAAACAGGGATTTAAGAATTTGGTAACGAACTATCAAAGCTGTCTCGTCTCACTCACCTTGAAATGTCCTTTTATTAGTAAACACTCTTGGATTTTCAAAGACCTTTTAATCTATTATTAATAATAATCTGTTTTCTCAATAAAAATGAGCACAGCTTTATGAACGCATTTTCGCGAACAAGTATGAGTGCATTGTCGAGTGCATTCGTTGCATCGTATTGGCTAGAATCTTTAATTTTAGATTTTTCATGGTGTCTTGATATTGAAGACGATGCAGCGGAGATAGTCGTGAAGTCTATTCAAAACCTTCATCACCTTAAGGAACTCACTCTTAATTTCTCTGGGTAGATAAGCAAGTCCACATATATCAATAGTTTATAACCTTTTTTGTTTGCTGTTTATTGCGCTTAACAGATCTTCTCGCTTGAGCAATTCTTTATTAGTGCTACTTGGAGAAACCCTCGTGAAAGTGGAATCACTCTAGAAACTCACTCTTGAACTTGCAAAGTATTCATCAAATCAACATTTTCTGGGATATTTTTCTTCTAATCCCTCCAATCTTATTTATTTATTTATGCAGTTGTGAGTAACTTAGCGATGAGGGCGTCATAACTTTCAGCAGATGCCTAGCGAAATGCTCAAATATTCATTCTTTTTCTATTGACATACAATCATGCTTCAACATAACTGATAATGCTGTCGACAACATCTGCTCAGCGATTCTCTAATTGCCATATCTAAATGATCTTAATCTGCAAATGCATGAGTAAGAAGAGATAATTACTATTATTTATGAATTATTTCTCAAAATAAAAATGTAATTTCACGAAAGGAACTATCCCAATTATTCTTTATGTATCTTTAACAGATTCTTATCAAGAGAGACGTAAAATCTCGTAGATGAATTGACGTAGAACATAAAAGAGAAGGAATTGAGCTAAAGAGGAGCTAAATTGGCATTGTTTATGACTTGCAGATACTCTCATTTTTTGAAAAGAAAAGAATATCTCACAGATATTATTTACTGATTAGTTGCAGTTACTCAAGAATATGTGTGTGTGTGCATGTGTGTGGGGTAATTTTAAAAAAATGTTGTCTGAAACTATTTTGAGAGAAAAACAAACAAATGTTTGAATATTGTTAAGGTATTGATACTTAAAAAATATGGTAAAAAAAACAGAAAAAACACAGAACAACATATAATTACTTCTTTTCCTTCATTTAATAAAGCATACTTTCAAAATGAGAAATCACTCTATTTCAAATATATCGAAGAGCATCTAGTCTTTTTGAACAAATCTTTTCATTGATATTCCAGACATTTAATTAGATCTTTGATGAGTCCTTATTCTTTTTCCTTTTGATCTCATAAATCCTCCTCATCATCAATCCATAGTTTCTTTTCCTTTTTTTCATGTTATTTTTTATCTTTTTTCTTCTTATTTTTTGCTGAGTCCTTTTTGTCTCCATCAAGGGCAACTTCCCCAACGCTTGTGGTTTACTGCCTAATATTGCTCGTCTACAGTTTATTTGGTGAACGAGTTCTTTAGCGATCTGGGTTTTTTATATCCACAACTTCAGCATGCAATTCAATTAACTTATCATTTTGCAGGAACGTTTTTTCACTTTGAGAAGTTTTGCTATTTGTGCAGATTGGGTCAGTCATCAAGGATAAGTTCTAAAATAGGGAACGCATTTCCTCTCGAAGTATCTCGAGTTTGTCATCGATTACTTAGTCCAAGATTGTTTTCAGAAGATCCTTATCAAGTGAGAGCTCTCTGCAGTTGTTCTCAGCTGTGGTAGTTTCTTTGCTAGTTCTTGTAGGCTCTTAGGGAGGTGAAGTAGGTATTTATTAGTTTGAAGCTTTTTCTAATTTACTGGGTTTATTAGTGGGCTGTTTAGAAGGGCTAGGTGGAGGGAGTTTTATGGTTTCTGAAGAGAGATTACTACAAGTTGATTTATTTTAAATTGACATTGGAGAAGGGAGCAGCTGCTGTAGATTCATAGACTTGTAGGTATCATTTCCTTTGACATGTTGGTTTTACGGTTCTTAAACAGGAGGAGCAGGAGGTTATTGAAAGTGATTTTTCCGTTGATTGTTAGTAGTTTAATAGTTATTTCCATCATAACTTTTATTTATTTAGCCTTACTAACCTTCATCAAGATGTATTCCCTGAATATTTCGCTTGTTATTATGCCGATAGTTATTGTTGTTGTTTTCGAAATTTTAGCTCTATTCGTTTTGATATTTTTAGAATTGTTTGTGTTTGTTGAATTGCTAGAATTATTAGTGCTATTACGATGGCTATTTCATGCGCGGATCATCAGAATATTAGTTGCTAGAGTACTCGCTGCAACTATCAAGCTCTTGAAATGGTACTTATTGCTAAGGAGGAAGAGGAGGAGGAGGAGGAAAATTGTTAACTTGATTTTCCAGACGAGATTGTTAAAGTTAATTGATGCTCGAATGGATGAATCCGATGTTGGGATTCTTCTTTGGGTAGAAACTGTTGTTCTGGTTTTGATGAGGAGCCAGAGGGAGATTAACTGAGCTATCGTTTAGCTGTTGGTAGTTGGTGAATTTACTTTGATTCATTTGAAAATAGTTTTTGTTGTTAAAAAATGGATGTTTGTTATTGGTATTATTATTATTCATTCTCAAGGGATAGTTCTAATTCTGGTTCTAGTCCTGTGTAGAGTCTTAATAGTTTGGTAAGGTGCTATTGGTGAACGCTTGATTCTTGAATTGTTGCTGCTGGAGTTGAGGATTTTTTTGTTTGTTTTATTGGAACTTTTATGAAGTCTCTTAGTGATTTTGAAGTGGCGGACAATTCTCAGGGGTAGTAGGAACAGTTTTGCTACTGGATGAGTCGATCGGAGAAGACAAGATCATTGCCATTTACTTAAGTTTAGAGACAGCCATGAGGAATACTTTTGTCGCTGCGTGAATTGGAATATATTTTTTGATTGGAATATTTTTATGTGTTATCAATAGTTCTATTTATCTTTTTTCTCTTGAATACTTATCAAAAATCAAGCTACGATTCTACTTTTTCGATTAATGAATGAATGTTAGCTTTAGTGTACAACCATATGATATATCCCCCCCACGAAACTAATTTATTTTTAAGATACACACAAAATTATCTATCTATCAACAAGACACATAAAAGTCAATCGATATATTATTTTTGCTAAGAGCTTTCAACCAAGCTAAGTGCACAACAATCAAGAGTTTATTAATTTTTTCGAAAAGGCAACTTCACAAATAAATAGCTGAATAAAGTAGAATTTTGGCAGTTCTCATTTCAGTTTTATTTTTGTAATTGGATTTTTCAACAAACCAAACAAAGAAAAAATAATTTTATTATTTTAGATACCTTTCTTTTTTTCGAATTAGAGACTGAAGATAAATTATTACTTAATCGCAGGAAGACATTGAATTTCCATTTTTTGTTTTTTAATATTCCCTTCGTTTAGTACTCCAAAGAAAAAAAGAGGGAGATATCACAAGCAGGCCGAAAGTCTTGGGATGAAATTTTGAATGTGAAGACGATAAGGAGAGGATAAACATAAGGGAAGTCTAAAGATATTGATAAAAATTAATTAAAACACGAAAACTTAGTCACAGAGTCAATCTCAAGAAATACCCCCCAAAGAATTTTCAAAGTCATGAAGTACGTCGCTGCCTACGCTCTCCTCGTCCTCGGAGGAAATGCCAAACCCAGTAAAAAGACTGATATAACTTACTTTCAACATTTCCTAGAAGAAGAGGGATAGTCTGCTAGTTGTAGAAATGAGTGATACAAAAAATTATCACTGAACTGATAAGAATCAGAAAGATAGAGAATTTCCATTAGAGATGAAGTTTTATGCAACCAAACTAAATAATAGAAGAGCTTATGGATTGTTTCTAATTACTATTTATTATTATTTCAACAGCTGCTGACTAAGTCTCCGCCCTCATTACCTCTGTTTCCGGATCTGTTGACAAGGAGAAGGTTGCTGCCCTCGTCGCTGCCATCGCCGGAAAGGACCTCAACACCGTAACAAAAAAATCAATTTAAAAATATTTTCCAATGTTCTAAACTCTTTCTGAATTCTCATAGATCATCGCTGCTGGCCTCGGAAAGGTTGGTACCATCGGTGCTGGTGCCGCTACCGCTGCCCCCGTCTCTGCTGCTAAATCTTCTGCCCCTGCTCCCGCTGCCAAGAAGGAAGAACCCAAGAAGGAGGAACCCAAGGAGGAAGAATTCGAAGGTGCTGGTGATCTTTTCGATTTCTGAGTAGCAGTCTCTTTCAAATATACAAGATATAAAACTCTGTTGCTCTATGCAATATAAAATGTTGCTGTATGATGTGTATTTTAGAAGTATTTAAAAATTTTAACTATCATTTTGAAGAGTTAGTTTTGTCTTGCAGTTTCTTTGAGGTTTCACAGGAATCACCATAAAAAAGAAATCGTGGAATTAAAGCTAATTTAGAAGAAAAAAGTAGAATGATTATTCTCAGTTGTTTTATGTTATTAAATGGATTTCAACACTTCGTGAGATTTCACAAAAAAGAAGCTTAAAATATGGATAATTTATCTTCCAAATATCATTCAAAAAATATGAATAGTTTATTTGAATTATTCCTCGAATGGTTTTCTTGATTCTTGATGCATCTCTTCATCCTATCATTCCTCCGTCATTGTTTCTTCGATTTATCATTAGGACGGGAGAATATAACATCATTTTGAGAGCTCAGTATCTACTGATTCAAGATGTCATCATTCGAAATGAAACTTTATTGTTCATCGATAAAGTTATTGTTGTTATTTTCACTTTGTCCCAGCTTCACAGGCATCTTAGTGTTCAATTATACGGAACTTTTCTTTTTCGAATGACCTGATTGTTACCTGCTATTGTTGTTGTTGCTTTTACTATTACTAACGTTGGATATTTATTTCTCCAGTTGATGAGTTCCGCTAACTTTCTAGCTTTGTATCACGCTAGGAGGAAGATAACTCTTAGATCCAGGAGCATTGCTTGACTGATTTGAGCCAACAAACACTGCTGATTCTTTAATTTACTCCCCATTGAAATTAGTTTTTTGTTTTGGACGTAATTCACAACTGAAATCGACTCCATTCTCTAAAAACACACTAATATCTCCAGGCTGCTATTATTGCAGCTAGTGAGTATTCTCCGTGAATTCAGTGTGATTTGGCGATTGATTAGCTGTATCATACCGAAATTAGAGCTGATTTGGTTCATTGCATTCAGTGTTCAGGTATTTAAAATGAGGCGCTTGCGAATTCACTAACTTAGAAGGTTCCATTCTGTGCCTCTTGTAATCAAGTAAGTTCGAGAGCGATCGTACTCGTTAGACTCGTATCGTGTTGAACTAAAACCCTATGCCTCCTTCTTGAGACACGTTGCTGATGATCTTCCTGGATAGGATTGATTTCTGTGTGTTCGACAACGACGCATAGAAATCTTCCGCGAGATTTCTCAGAAATTATTTACATTCTTGTAATTCCCAAGTTGGTTCTTCTTCATCACCTAAGAGATCCTTAACATTTCCGTGATCTAAGGAGCGATTCAAGGCTTGATGCTGATTATTCTTGTTCGTATTGTTGTTGTTTTATATGTGGATACTGTGCACAAGACTGCCGTTTTGTAGCACAGTTGAAACACCAAGAGATTATCCTGGTTTTTCTTTTAATGTGATTTACGACTGCTGAAACTGCGCAGACTTATGGAGCCCTCCTACTTTAGATTTTGTTGATGTTGGAGGAGGCTTAGAAATCGACAGATCTTAGAATGAATGCAGTGATCCAGCTATCCCAACTGCTGTTCCTGCAAAACTGCTTTTCGATGCAGACCCCGATTTCATTTTTTCTTGGATTTTTAACAGTTTCTTGTGATACTCATGATAAAACCCGATGTTCTACTGGAGTTTCTCAATCTACTTCTGATGCGATTAGTTTGAGTTGAGAATGAGTTCGTTAGTCTGCATTAGTGTTTGATTGTAAGTCTCCGCTTGGCTTAGTTATTCACTGAGTAATCTGTCGTTGAGCAGTTCTCTATCGAAATTCTTCCTGACTTTCTCCCATTCTTCTTCTGCTTTGTGATTACAGACAGATACAATTATCCATTTGGCAAAAATAAACACCCAAATGTTTGTAGGTATTACGTCTGTTAGTCTTATTTCCAGATTGTTAAGTCTTTTCAGAGCTACTTGCAAGTGCTGCACTCTTGAAGATTTTCTAAAGATATTTACAAAAAAAAACATCAACAAAATTAACAAAATGAACCAAATAAAACACACAGCCACAATAGAACTAAGATTACCTTCCTGAGTTCTTCAGTCTCATGATAGAGTGTTGCAGCATCTGGTTTCTGCCGAAACAGGAGACTTTCTTTGCTTGATTATGTCTTAGCATGAAGCTAAGCCGATGCTAATGTAAAAAATTTACAACAAAAAGAAAAATAATCAACTTACAAGCACACAGGTATCATTCTATTATTACATTTGAGGGTGTGAACGCTGGTAGGATTGTGAAGAAGCGACTTGAGTTTGATCAGCTCGAAGATAGCAAACTAAAAACAGCATAATTTAAGAATAGCAACAATAAAAAACTTGAATATTTATTTCTTTGAATCTAACCTCATTTTCTATTTCTGTTTTTCTATTAAGATCGATGAGATACTCACTTTACTTCTTGAGTACTTATGCAGCTGCACTGTAGCAATCGTATAACCCTTGTAGCTTTGTCATCTACTCTGCTGGAGCCACAATCTACCAAACATCATATTTTTTTCAAACAGCCTTATCAAGAATTTAATTATTTTTATTATTCTTCTTCCTTAGTCTTACATCTCTGTATTTGATGATAACACCTCCAGGGAGTATCTTAGGTTTTTGTTTTTCAAATTCCTAAACAGTATATTCTTTGTCTTAGACTATCCTCCTCAGTTCAAGTAACTAATCTTCTTATTCTTGCAGGATATCTTGCTGGAAATTCTCGACCTCCTCTGCAACTTATTAGTTGATCAATGCCTAGAAAACAAAAATAAGTAGTTAGTTTACAGGGGGATTGTTCAAACTTTCAATATCTTCTTGATTAATTTGTACCTTGCTTTGTGCGATGTTTCTTTCTTAGCTGACGACTTTGAAAGTATTTAAGAGCCGTTTGTTTTCTTCACAAAGTTTCTGCAGGAGTTCATCTTTGTTTTGGTTGCGATATTGCGGTGGCAGAATCGAAGAAGACACTTATTCCTTCTGTGAATTGGTTCTGCCATGAGATGATTGTTAAGGCTACTGCGTGAGTTATTTGGAATTGATTATTTCAAGTGATTTCTTTTTGAGAGTCAATACATCCTTGAGTTACTTGTTGAGATCTTAATATTAGCTGATTTCGTGTTGCAAGAATTGTACTTTAGCGACATTACGATTTTGAATGTACTCATTGTAGTCGCTTCGAAGAATGTTGTTCATCATTATTTTCGCTGGAAGTTTAAGATTAATTAATTAGCCTTGTGTTTTTATTCTGAATTAATAGTTTTTATTATATTTTCACTCAGTTTCTTTTTAATGACTTGAATTGCTTTTATTCTTCATATCATGGGCTGTATTTCCTTTATCTCTCAAATTTCTTCAAATGAAAAAGAGAGATTTTTCATAACAAAAGCACAAACTGTCATGCAGAATCGAAAAGAGCGATTTTTAATTATCAAAACCTAGCATTTTTTCCTTGGAAGCATTTATTTTTACATTGTCTTGGCCTTTTAACTTTTTTTTTTTGAATGATTAGGATTGCAAGCGCTCAGTATTTTCAACAATCAAAAGCGAACAATTGAATTCCTAAATTTTTTTTAATAATAATCTAAACAAAATGCTACTTTTTTTAAATCGAACTTGGTACTTCCAGAATTGAGGGGAATTAGTACATTCTGTTTTTCCTTTCTTCGGAAATGGAATGAGGCTTAATCTGATAAAGTTAAGCAATTTGATTAAGGAGATCAGCTTCTAGAAAGATATTTTGAATACCTCAGTAAAACAATCAAATGTATGGCTTTTTAACATTTTCAAAGGAGGGGGGAGTTGATTATCTCTTTATCTGATTTTGAAGGGAACCATTGTGCATTACTTGACCTTAGCATGAAAATAACATTTAAATATTGATTTTTTAAGAAAAAGCTCTTTTTAAACTTGAAACACGAATAAACTACAATGAGATTCACATCAGATGCATTCATAAAATTAGTTTCTTTGATGACTCCTAAATTGCCAAGATCCATAAATTAAACTATCCCTGAGACAATGATAATGTTCTAGAAATAATAAAAATAATCTTTAACTGCATACAAAAAAAATTAACAAGTGTAAAATATGCTGTAAAAATGATGATTTTGTCTTTGATAAGTGGGAGAATCAGAAGGAAAGAAAGATATATTTTTAATTTTGGAAATTTTATTTATCCTAAGTAAAAAAATATCTTCGGAAGAAAAAATAACAAGAGAGAACAATCTAAAGTCCATTTAGCTTATTAATGAGTTCATCTAGTCTTGTAACATTAGGTTTAGGTGGTGTGCTCGCTGGAGTGCTTCTGGCTAACTTCGAGACTTATGAATAAATGGTCCCTGAATGGTACTTCTAAGTTGTATACATATTTAATATTTACTATCAATATGCTATGAAGTCTAAGGATTTGACTCTTGGTGCGCCGAAATTCTTTGTGATATCTTTCGTCAAGCGATACCATAAATTCATTCTCCTGAGTGTACTGTACTTCGGTAAACTCATCCGTGACATGAGTCTCTTCAACCATATCTTGCAAGTGTTTATGGTGGTAGGCGCGGTGTTTTATGCTGTTCCACTTAAGTATTGGACATACTTAATGGAAAAATTCATTCCCTTCCGTTTGATTTTGATTATTACAGATTTTGTGTTTATTGGAGCGGATGAGAGGTTCATGTTCAGCATCACGATCGGATAGCCAAATAAATTAGCTATTTTCAGTAACCCCACTGTTGAATATATCTTCATTTCCTTCTTGATGGGAACATTAGCACCTCTCATCGATAATGCACTTGCTCTTGTTAATCTCAGCAAAAAAGTGCCCCTTTCTAAAGTCATCTAGTCTTCTTGCAACTGGGGTTTCAGCGGTGTTGTAGCATATCTCGCTAATGAGCACTTTGATGTGAATATTTTCCCATTTATGGCAGCTTACAATATTCTTCCTCTTTGTAATAAAATGGAATTTATTAGAAGAATTCATCTGCTGTATTTCTGTCTTCTCGGTGGATTCAACTCTAAGACAGCAAGTGCGCCTGTTCCAGCTGTGGGAGAAAAAACTAGCAAGAAAGAATCAGTAAAAGTTGCTGAAACTGCTACTTCTGGAAACTCCAAAACTAGCAAAGGCTCTGAGAAGAAGCATCCTCACAATGAATAAAAGAAACACAAATGAAATGGAGCAGATATGATTTTTTTAATTATACTGCATAGCATACATGAGATAAACATGGGTGAATTTGAAAATCTTTTTGAGATTAACATTTATTCATTTTATGTTGTTTTCTTAACAGAAACTAAAATACGCTTCAAATCGAGCTGAAAAATAATTAATTTTTTAAAGATATTTATTGTTTACATTCGTGGCAGAGTAGTTAGCCTTGAAAGAGTAAGAAATCATTAAGGAGATTTGTCATAGTTTAATTAATTAGTGGTCGCAAATCAGCTGAGAATCAATTCACTAAGGTGGGCTCCAGTGAATTAGTAATATAAACAAATAAACAAACACTCCCTGTTGGATTTATTTTATTTCTTCCAAAGGAGACAAAAACAAAAGGGGGGAATTCAATACAAATACAACTACACAACTGCGATTTACATCCACTAATAGTTGTTTCTGAATTTCGCCTACAGGATATGTCATAAGCAATTGCAAACAAACAGTATTGGAATCATCTCCTAGCTGAATCTCTCACTTCTAATGGAGAATCGCGAAATGAATAAATGTTAAATAAAAATATTTCAGTTGGCTCTTAACAAGCTAAAATACCTCTTTCAAAACTACCTTCAGCTAACTAGCTCCTTCCAAAACTTAAAACTCCCATTGAAAAACCTAGAACACCTCTCCGCATATCAGTTCATCCTCTTCCTTCGTTCAATGGGAAGGTTCCTTAAAGAGAAGAACTTTATCGAAATCACTCTGCATCTCCTGTTTCCAAATTTAACAATCTTCACTAAAATTTTAACAAACAAGGTTCCTTAAGATAGCAGCCTTCTTAATAAGATGATAATCAAGAACCCCTTTAAACTGAACCATTTTCTGATAAAACTAAGCCTACAAAAAAGAAATTTTTCTTGAAAAGAGCGAGCACAGACTAAAACTCTAATTGGAGTTTTAAGGATACATTAAAGAATTCTTTGAAATCATGTACTAAATAATAAGAACCTTTAATATCTACCTCCTAATACTTTAGGCAATCTTCTTAAGATGAAGGAGATTAACGAGGGAGGACATTTATGAGTTCTCCGAATAAACGATAAGATTAGATAACTAATTTGCAGCGATATTTTTTAAGACTTAACATTGTGTACAAGAAATACACAGAATAACCAGAGGAAAGTACTAAAACTCAAGGGATTTATGCATCGAATGTAGTTTAATTCAATAGTGTGTATTGTGATATTAGAAGTTTAGTAAAAGCACAGATGATGAATGGGGTGCAAGAAGAAGAATAGAAGTAGCAGAATACAAAATTTGGGAGAAAAAATATAGAGAAAAATCAAGAATTTAAGGAAGATACGTAGAAGGAATCAGCTAAAAAAGACGCATTTGAGTCATCACAATAAGACGTTAAGATAAAGGGAAAGGCCTTCAAGAAACAAAGGAAATCTACGTAGGAATAAAAACGAGCTGCTGGAATTGATGATCAAGTTTATGTCCCATATTACAAATTAACTGATGCTAATGATAAGACACTGATCTTTGAGAGTAGATTTGAAAGTGGAAATCTCGCATAAGCTGCTAAAGTAAGCGACTAAGAATACGATCTGTTGCTTTAAAATGACATCAATACTCATGGATATACATAGTGGTTCTTCTTTAAGGTTAGCAACACAAAAGCAGGAGAAAGAGTGAAGTTTAACATTCTGAATTTCCAGAAATTCGATTCGCTATTCACCAAAGGAATGAAAATACTCATGTATTCTCGTCATTTAAGTTCAACTGAAGCTAAAGGTTGGTATCGCTCTTGTGAGAGGATATCCTACTCACGCAACTAATTCATTTAGAGAGACTGTTGTACTTCTTCGGTATCTCCTTCTTCTCCAGGGAAAAAGAGTCCTTCCCCAGGGAATCCACCTCAATTGGCTCAAAGAACTAAAAATCTATTTACCCTTTCGTTTGAACATGAATTTACTCACTCAGATGATGAAGTCTATTTCGCGTACAATTACCCATACACATACACAGAACTCTAAACGTATCTTGCGGGGATTGAAGATTCGAAATCACATATCGCTTCAAGGCGTCTTCTTTGCAGGACGTTAGCTGGGAATCGCATAGATCTGTTAACAATAACTTCGCAAAACTCCCAAGCTAACAAATAAGGTAACAAAATGCTTTTAATTAAGCAGAAGAAGAGAACACATTTTTTAATTATTTTTATCTTAGGAATAGTTCTCAGTGCTAGAGTCCATCCTGGAGAAACAGTATCGTCGTTTGTTATGAAGGGGATAATAGATTTTTTACTAGGTGATTCCAAGGAAGCTGTGATGCTCAGAGATTAGTTTATTTTCAAGATTGTCCCTATGCTGAACGCGGACGGTGTAGTACATGG
>Ga0302271_10000260_pt1 | contig 49711 bp, 21 predicted proteins | sample III_Bog_N1_1_FD_198767 | JGI IMG/M metagenome (GOLD analysis project Ga0302271, IMG submission 198767) | Peat permafrost microbial communities from Stordalen Mire near Abisko, Sweden - III_Bog_N1_1 | ecosystem: Environmental > Terrestrial > Soil > Wetlands > Peat | place: Sweden: Abisko...
TCCTTTTTCATTTCTTCAACGTCAATCTCGTTGAGTTCATATTCTTTGGGGTTAGCTTTGGCAAATCCTTTTTTAATCCACACGAGGGAACTCACCACGTTCGAATCCATCCTTTCTTATCTTTCTTAATATGATCTTGATTGTTAGTAATTTTTTTCTTCTTTTTAAGCTCTAGTTGTTTGGTTATTTTGAGATAGAATTCACACTTGAAATCTAATTAAATTTACCCCCACCTACAGCTCAGCTGATTTCTCCTTGGCGGAATTAGATTTCTGGATAAGAAAATCACATAGTTGCTCTTTCTGCACTGCCTCAGAAATTATGTTAATTAAATTAAAGAGGGCAATCCTTGGATAATTGATATGAATTTGATTAAAGAGGGTAAATTTGTTGAGAAAGGTGTAGATTTTAGATGAATTTTAAAATTTATTATTGAGATATTTAGTATCAAACAAAGAGAAAAATTATCATAAAAGGATTCAAATCTTCTTTATTAATAGATTAAAACTATCAATAATAAAGCATCAAATTAATCATGCTTTCTATTGATATTGCAAAAGTAAAGAAAATTCTTTGTTTCCCAACTTAATTAGTTTTACAAATAATCAAAAAATAATTAACTTTTTTTCCTTCAAAACTTCATTAACGCAATAATTTAGCATTGAGTTTGATCATTTATTGATTTCCTCATATCTATCTTTCTTATTCCTCCTTCTCTCATAAATGCTGGAAAAAATTTAAGGTATAATATTGGTTATTTGCTAATATTTTTGCAACAAAATCTCTCCCTAATTGAAAAAGCCTTTGAGAATAGCATCTTCTCGTTGAAGAAGCAATGCGTCTTAGACGGTAGACATGTGAACAGTGACAATGATTTGGAGAGACAAAAACAAGATGTAAAACTAGATTTTGATAACAAAATAATCCAAGAACTGATCTTCGCTATCCTTGAAATTCTCCGCCATGGGTTGAATGACAACATAGATAAAAAAGAAATATGGAATCAATGCTGTAATTCGTTGGTTGGAAGGTTCGCTTTGGAATTCATCAAGGTGAAATGTCCATTTCTTTAGTTAGATTCTTAGAAAATCCAATTATGGATACTGCTGGAAGTTTCGCAAAAAACAGTGGAGAATATGTTCGATCACATTTCTTAAACTGATCTTATAGCAATCTATCGAATAGACAGCTGCATAAAGGATAAATTTATGAAAATACTTGAATTATCTAGGATTTTAGCAAGTCTTCCCTTCAAGATAAACGGAAGGCTTGCCTTGATTTATGAAAAATATGTCAAAGATTAAGTTGTCAAAGATGCTTCTTTCTTAGCTGGAAGTCCTAAAGATGGTTAACCTTAATCTGGAAAATTCTTATTGAATGGTACTCGATTCAATTTGCAAGCTGCTCCTCTGAAAAAATCAGATAGTTAGCTTTAGGAAAAAGAAATCTAACCAAATCAGTATGCTTATTACTCTACTAGCATAAATGAGATTACCCTTCAAAAATCACTGAATCTTGATGAGCCTTTCATGCGAGAGTCAATCTAGCTGAATCGAGCAAATTCCTCAAAACCAATTGACTTTAATGCTTCCCCGATTCCCCGCGTTATGGAAGAATCAGTAAGAACACAAGAACAAAAAAGGAGTTTTTAAAAAATATTTTTATCTTGTCTTAAAATAAGGAAGATGAATCAAAGACAAGAACAGGCAAACACAAAAACTTTAACATCAGATAAATCCTAAAATTAAACTTTGACAGGCCTTCCTCAAACAATTTGTTCTCTGAAGGCCTCCAATAACGTGCAACGGTTGGAATTTCTGAGAAAAATATGGGAGGATCAATTCCTGCTGTATAAACAGAAGAGAGTGTTCAGAGACAGCCAAGAGTTCGACCATCTTAGAAACTGCTTTCTATGAGTTATTCGTCTATCAAAGAATCCTTTACACCAAAGTATAAGGAAGCAACGACAGTAAAGTCCAAAAAAAATATGAAACAATCTTTTTTTTCACAAATCCATATAAACCCTTCAAAAGAAGTAATAGTATCTAATTGATTATTTGATAATTTGAAAGATGGAGTCTCAGGAAAATAAGTGCATGGAGTGCAGCCAACCGATTTCTAAAGGATTCTACTTCCTTGGGGTAACAATTCATTTTATGAATCAACCAAATATTAATATGTTTTGTAGACGTTTTTAAAATATTTTGTGTTTGATTAACTAAAGAAAAATGCATATTTCTGCTATTTCAGTGGTGGGTGGTATTGCTCGTAGTGTATAGCTTAAGACAAGAGACCGATCTGGTGGAAAGCGTTAGAATAGTTTGATGTGACTTGCTATAAAGTTTCTAAGAGAGCATTGAAAGAAATTGATAATCTCTATTCTAAACCAATTTTACAATTAGACTACGATTCGGAAGTTGTCCTGAAACATTCAGTACTCTATGAATTCTTCGTTCTAAAACGGCAAATCCATCTATTATATGATGTCTTGTGTGTCCCTGAATTCCTGGAAATGTAGTTGAAGGACAACATGAATCTATGCATCAAGCCAAATATTCTGAGTCTGAAGAATTTCTACGACATCAACAATGGATCCCTAACTAAATTATTAACGGATGTCCTAGCTCTCTTCATCAAGCATATCAGTTCATGTGAGAAATGTACCAGAATGGGAAGAACTTGTGGAATATGCAATTCTGAGGAAAAAATGTATGTCTTCGATTTGAAAAATACAACTCTCTGTGACAGATGCAACGAAATGTATCATCGAAATTGTCTCCTTGTATCAGACTGTGAGAGGTGTAAGCACGAAGGATGAAAGGATAGAGTTGCAAGGGGATTTTTACTTTCTCAGAAAGAATTCAGTTTATTTATATTAGTATGGAAGTTTAAAAGTATGATTCTGTGAGTTTGTATTATGGAACTGAATTTTAGAAAATTAAAAGGGGAATCTAACATAAATTTAAAACTAATTTTCAAGCGAATAGTTGCAAAATATAAAGAAAATAAAGAGGAAAGAGATATTTATATTCAGGACAGTTAGAAATTAAATAGAAGTTGAGATTAGAAGAGGAAATATTCAAAAAGAGAGAGAGAGAGATCCAAGGAAAAACGCATGGTCTGGGTCTTTTGAGAGGGTTTAGCTAGAATCAGTTGAGCTAGCTTTTATGTGTAGGTGAAGAAGTAAGGCAAAAATTACCAAACTTATCAGTTGGGAAATCGCCTTCAGGTGTTTGGCTTCTTTTGAAGTGAGGAGAAGATTATTTAACCACAGATTTGTAGGGTTGCTGAGATGCAGGTATTGTTTGAGCTACTGGTTGCTCAGAGGATTCTGCTACTCCAAGTTAATCAATGATAGCGCTGATAGACGAATTATAGCTTGCTGTAAGAGATTTACAAGCTAAGCCACTTCGAGATTTAGGTAGATGGAAATATGATTTATCAACTTGGAGATTGAAGGATCTAGAGAATGGTTTATTCTGGAGTCTATTCGCTGAATTCAATTTATAAGAATCGTAGTTGAGCTTAAGTGAAGGTAAATCAGGTGTACTGATGGTCACATGAGTGAGAGCAGAAGATGAAGAACTCCCAGGCTCATATGTGAAAGAATCGATAGACGATGAAGAAGCCAGTGAAGGCAACAACCCATTATCTCCATCAGCCAGTGGGTATTAACAAGACGATGTTTATTGCTATTTACTTGAAGATAGAAGTGAATTGCTATGGTTATTATCTTCTGCAACTTGCTTATACATTTGATCTAGCTGAATTAAAAAGTCTAGATTAGGATCAGCTTAAGGATATTTCTATTTGACATATTCAAGCGCTGTCTATGCAGGGATTTTCTGTGTGTAAATCAGATATGCTATGACAATTGATGGAGACCTGCTAATTCCCTTTTGTTTCAAAAATGAAGAAACAATTTAGTTAATTGAGGTAGAAGAATTAAGAAAAAAAACTAAAAATAGCATTGATTCTTGAAAATTTTAACATCCAACTTCAAATGATCAAAGGAATGTGATAACTTGTTGCTTTTGAATTAGCTTAATTAAAAATTATTCTCTCAATAATTGATGGTTTTTGTAAACACCCTGAGATTAGTGAGATCAGGAAGAAGAAAAAAATCTATTTTTAGCCAAGCCTAAAAAATCTCTCAAATTACCTAATTGCAATGCACAAGCACGTGTCCACCTGCTTGAAGCGCGTCTTTGAGGAAATCTAGAACAATATAAATCACAAGGAAGAGGTTCGTCTTCCAGTTGTCTTGTATATTGATATTTAAATATGTTAGCTCCTTTTGAAACATGTTCGGACAATCCGCAGGTGAGCAATTGATAATGTGTGTAATGCGAGCTTTTTCTAGTTCCATTTCATCAGTTGCGCATCCGTAACCTGATTGAATTAGCCCCCGAAAACAAGATTATTAAAAATTAGAATAGCTTTTTATGGTATCCCACTGATTATCTCTGGAAAAATAAAATAAAAAACTATTTTAAGTTTTTTCTAAAAATAGAAAGAGAGAAAAATAATAAATAATAAACTTTGCCAAATTCAGCCTAAAAATTAGACTCAAAACGAGAGGGAGTATTTAAATTCACAATCCATTCTAGCTGTGAGAAGAATTTTCAGTGTTTTCAATCCTTAACAGTTCATGAATCTTTTTTGGTACTAGTCACTGATAATTAATAGTACATTCTTACATGAACGTAAAGAGAAAGGAGAGAAAGAATAGACACAAATTTACTATGAAACAAACCAAAAAGGGAGAGAAGAAGGGAGAGGGAGGGAGAGGGAGGTTGAGATAAAAAGGGAATTTGATTTAAAACAATGTCAAAGTAAAAAAAATGGTTTTACTTCCAAGATAGATGCCTTCTGTGATCATAGTCATCTTTTGATGAAAGGGGATGCTAGAAGGAAAAGAAGGTGGAATAGATGAAGATTGGGAAGATGATCCATTTTCGGAGGGGACTGAAGAATCAGTGGATTCTTGTGAGGATCTAACTAGAAACCCAGACCGAATCAATGTATTAGAGACATCTAAATGAAGGCTTTTCTTGTTCGCTAGTCGCATGCAAATTCAAGAGAAGCGCACCAAAAATAGGAGATAAGGAGATGATAACTAAATGTTATTATTTTTAAAGAAGTGAGCTTCAGTTTGTTTGATGATAAATATTTAATTATGAGTTATTCAATTACTTTACTTCGAATTGTTTATTAATAGAATGGGAGGGGAGGGAGTCATTTAGGAGAAAGAAGTAAATCATCCAATCTTTAGCTGGTTTGCTCAAAGAAATAAAAAAAAGACTGTGGTTGTCAATTAATTAGACTAGCTTTATTATTTTTGTTTTGCGCTGAGAAATTGAATTTGAGTTTGAGAGAAAAATGTAGGAAAGATATGCATTGTTGGAATTATGATTTCTTTTCAAATTTAAGAATATTTGAATTGCTTCCATTCTCGAGAGAAGTGCATATTTAATTGAAAATCTAAAATAGTGATTGAATGATCAAATAATCAAACTGGAAATCTCCTATCACCTAACCAATACGTATTCTTTGTATCATTGCATGATTTGATTTCGAAACATCACATTATCTTCCGATCGGGAGTGGTATTCTTCAAATTTCAGCGATTTATGATATCGAAATTTAGAAATTATTAGTATTCATAAACTCCTATTCATTCTCCCAAATATTTTTCTCAGGAATTACTTTTTTCACAAGAAGCACATAAAATTCCTCCATTTTTTCAAAACCCTTATTATTAAAATCAAGATAATGATTGGAAATGACATCTTTTAAAAATTTGATGTTTTTAGAATGTTCGATGGTTTGGAAATGAAAGTAAGTTAATTTATTACAACTTTGGTTTGATCGTGATTGTAAATATTTGGAATATTTTATTCTTTGCATTTTTAAAGATTAAAATAAAATGTAATTTAGATTTTAAACAAATCAATTAAACTTTCCATATGAAAGTAGGTTTTTTCATTAAATACAGTTTAGCTGCAAGTTTAATTCTAAAAATATGGTAATGAAAAGGATGAAATATATTTGATTCTGATTTTGAGAAACTTTAATCACAATTCTGATAAAAAGCATTTTATTCTAACACACCAAATAGCAAATGTAGTTAACTTTTTTAGGATTATCCTAGCTTACCCAACATTTTTCTTATCAATCACTATCTAAAATCAGACTATCTGTAAATTCTTCTCACATTTCTTGCTGGAATCATCTGGATAATATCCGTCCTTGCATTCGCTCACACAAGTTGTATCTTAGAGATATGTGAGAAATTAGCATGCTGTGCATTCAGAACCAGATGGGCCAGTGCATTTCGAGCATGAAAAATCACAAGGCATACACTGTCTTTCATACTTGAAATAGCTGTCTGGACAGGAATCTCGGCAGACCTGTTCAAAGTTGTTAAAAAAAGCAATTAAAAAGTAGAATAAAGATAGATATTGTGAACTTCTTTACATTATCTGGATTAGCATAATTATTTTCTGAGCAAGCTTTAACGCTGATCTTATTTTCCAACAAGGCTAACTGAATAGAACAATCCTCAGAGGAGAATCCTTTATTGCAGGTACATTTGCCTTTGAGGCAAAAACCGTTCATGGAGCAATTGTTCTTGCAAGCTGCACTCAAACAAAACTATTCATAGTTCGTAGGGCAGCGGATTTCTCCTGCTTCCTAATTTCCCAAGGATACTTTCTTTTTCTTCCCAGCTTCATGTGTGCTGCAAACAGTAGAATCATATAGATAACCAGGAAAAGTGATTTTAATTTCTGAATTATTGTTAAGGCACTAAAACTAATGACAACTTGTCTTAAACTTTTTAAGTTGATCCTTTAATTCCTTTTTTTCTTATTAAAATCCAGGGCGAAAGAGATTCGACTCAAAGCACTTACTATCAAAGGAACTGTCATAAAGTAAAAAGAACCTAAGATATTCACTCATTTGTGGGTCAGGGTATCTGCATTATTATCCAAAAATATGTTAATAAACATCAAAGCGTTTATTCTTATTATTTATCTATTCAATTTCCCCTTGTTCTGAGCAGCCGAGATCTGATTGTGGTTTATGAAACTCTGAAAAATCATCTGAATTTGTATCCATAACAAAATCACATCCTTTAGATTTCCCCCAAGTACTCGGAAAAGCTAAATTTTCGTTAACTTCATAAAATCCAGTGTCTTTCAACAGAGCAATAGTCAAAACTGATATTTTAATCATTTAACCTATCCACGTTGATAGTGTGACTTTTCCAGTCGCTGTAATCTCCCAATGATTTCCCAACTGCGTTTTTTTAAATAAATAATTTTTGGCATGAAAATGAAGAATGTAAGATTTTTTAGAAGAAAAAAAACCAAGCTAATAAGAATTAAAAATAAAACTTACATCACTCTCATCATTCTCAAGAGGCATGCCTAAAAGGCTAGGACAGTTAAAGTATTTTCTAGCTGTATTGAGGACATTTGGGCTATCTAAGAATTTAGTCATTTTTTTATTTATTACAAATGATTTTAAAACTTATTTATTTTTCCAATAATTTTCTATGGAATTCCTTTTAAATCCTAAAATATGAATGATTTCATGCAAAAATAATGATACTCCTTGTTGAAAAGAGATATGATTTTTGCAATTCCATGCTTTACAAGCACTAACTAAATTGACACTTACCTCACCAAATGTTGGTCTTTATTAATATTCGTCGAAATAGCATTCTGTTGCTGCAACTAAACTTGTTTTGTTTGATGGGAAAATATAGATATGAAGATCAGAATTTTCGATTCCAAGAGTCACATCTTTTTTTGAGACTAACTTCTTGTGGCATAATTATTACTGCTTAACATAAACAGTATTGTTATATTTATTTGCAGTAGTTAGTCGTTTAACTTTAATTAGCTAGGATAAGAAATTGCTAACAGCCTTCAATATTTTGGAGAAATACTCATATTATTCAGGGAAGGATTCTTTCATTTCCTCATTATCAAAAGTGACTCGAAAAGGTTGAGGTTTTGCAGTATGAAGATCTTTTATTTCCGAGGAGATGCGTCTGCCAATCTGATGGTCAGGCTGAGGGGTCTAACCCAAATAAGTTTCATTGGATCTGGGATCACAGTGTGAGAGACCAAAAAAGCACATAGTGAGGATAAATGTAAAAAGCATAGAGATCCTTTTTGGTTTCATTTTAGAATTTTACGCAAGTTTCAGAGTTGTTTATTTTTTTTAAAATTATTTTTATTGTATTAAAATTATTTAATAATAGCCTGCTAATGTCTAAAATTCACAAATTTAATGTCTAAAAGGAAAGAAAGCTTAATTTGTCTATTTGTTCTAAGATTTATTATTATCTATTCATAAATAAGTAGATTCTCAATTTATTTGATGGTATTTGATTTATTTCACTGATTGGTAATATGAAAATTCTCTTTATTGCATATGTGTATTAAAATTTCTGATTCAGTAAAATCCAGAGTCCTATTATGGATGTTAATGGTTGAATTATTTGCAAATATGATCATTAATTTACTGGAGTAATTTTAAACTGAGAATAGAAACCCTTAAAACCAGCAAAACCTAATGAGATTCTTGTTTTATGTGAAGGAAATGGGCTTCATCTTCCAAACCACATGGATCAATAAAACGAAACTGCTAATTGAACCAATAAGAGCTCAATAGTAATAATTGTTAAAGAACTGTTTGAGAGGTTGATGCTCTTTTGCTTCAGTTTACTGAAATAAATTATGATTAGATCCTCTTATCTTTGAGGAACGGCTAGTGGTGAAATTAATTGCATAAAATCAATTCTTTTGTTAATTCCATTCAGTGTTAAAAAGAATGAAATCATTTAAAATATCATTTTTTTATGATTTAAACATTGCTTTCACTTTCTATTCTCATAATTTTAAAGAATTTTCTTTTTTTTTTTGGTTTTCAACTGCCTCTTGACATAGAAACACCAAGACACACCAGTGTTTCCTATTTAAACATTTTACCCAGTATTGTTTTATTTCATGGGATTAATATAAATGAACAATTTTTATTCTTATTTTAGAAGATATAGTCTTTAGGAAATAAAAAAAATTACAGAAACAATAGGATACTGGTAATTTGCCCATTACCATTTCAAAAAGCACTAGAGAAACTGATCAACAATTCCAGCTCCTCAGCACCATACGCTCCGAATGAGAGTGCAACTTGTCTTGATTGTTTCTTAAGCGCGTGGAATAGATTTTCATAATTTAAAATTTTTTATTTTGGCAGGTCAGATTCTCATATAAAAAAAGAAAGTTAAATTATCAAAAAATTTATCCCCATCACTAATTACCTCAAACCCGATTTTTCTAGTCTATTTTACAAAACCAATGCCTGTAATTTAATAAATCCTCAACGATTTTACTTGATGGCTTAATCAAATTTCTATTAATTGTCTCTCCTGCTCCTCCAAGATAATTCTATTATTTAAACGATTAATTCAGTTAAATTCTCTAGGATTATTTCAAATTCTTTATTTTAGAGTTTCTTTTTCTATTTATTGCTTGATTTTTATCCCTATCCTGGATAATTATTAGAATCTTTTTCTTATTATTAGAAAACTTACTTAAACACATTATGATAACATTATTAATTTTTATTCACTGAGGAACTCATTTATTTTTAAAATTAATTAATCAACAACAACAAAAAAGAAAAGTAATTTTTTTGTAAATTAAGAATATTTGAATTGCTTCAATTCTTGAAGTGCATATATTGTAAAGAAAATTTAAAATAGTTTAGAATGATAAATAATATTACTGAAAATGTCCTATCACTTAACCAATACATATTTTTTTGTTTTTTTTGCACTATTTTATTACGAAACATCGCTCTATCTTCTGATTCTGATTGGCTTTCTTCGAATATCAGGTTTTTAAGATATTCAAATTTAGAAATTATTTGTGTTCATAAACTCTGTTCATTCTCCCATATTTTTATCTCAGGAATTATTCTTCACAGAAAAACATAATTTTTCCATTTATCAAATCCCTTTTTATTATAATTAAAATAATGATAAAAATGATTTCTTTTATAAATTTGATGTTTTTAGAATATTCGATGGTTTGAAAATGTTATTAGGTTTATTTAATACATCTTTAGTTTGATGTGATTGCTATCATTTCGTTTAAAGTTTGGAGTATTTAATTCTTTTCATTTTTAAAGATGCAAATAAAATGTAATTTAGATTCTAGCTTTCCCATCATTTTTCTTATAAATCACTTTCTAAAATCAGACTATCTGTCAATTCTTCTCACATTTCTTGCTGGATTCATCTTATTAATATCCGTCCTTGCATTCGCTGACACAAGTTGTTTCTTAGAGATATGTGAGAAATTAGCATGCTGTGCATTCAGAACTAGATGGACCAGTGCATTTCGAGCATGAAAAATCACAAGGCATACACTATCCTTACGACTTGAAATAGCTGTCTGGACAGGAAGCTCGGCAGACCTGTTCAAAGTTGTCAACAAAACAATTAAAAAATAGAATAAAGATATGTATTGTGATATCCTTTACATTATCAGGATTAGCATAGTTATTTTATGAGCAAACTTTAACGCTGATGCTATTTTCCAACAAGGCAAACGGCTGAGAACAATCCTCAGAGGAGAATCCCTCATTGCAGGTGCATTTGCCTTTGAGGCAAAATCCGTTCATGGAGCAATTATTCTTACAAGCTGCACTAAAACAAAACTATTCAAAGTTTATAGGGCAGCGGATTTCTCCTGAATACTAGTTTCCCAAGGAAACTTATTTTTTCTGTCCAGCTTCGTATGTGCTGCAGACGATTGAATCATTTAGGTAATCAGAGAAAGTAATTCTGATTTCAGAATTATTGTTAAGGCACTAAAACTAAAGGCAACTTACCTTTAGCTGTTATTATTTCAGATTTTCTTAATCCTATTTTTAAAGATACCCAGGGAGAACAATATTTTCCTCAATGCACTTACTATCTACAGAAATGTCGAAAATTTAAATGTACTTATCTTCTTCGTTCATTCTAAAGAAGACATTTTTGCATGATTTTCCAGAAATAACTTAATAACCATCAATGTATTTATTCTAATAGTCTATGTATTCAACTTCCCCTTGTTCTGAGCAGCCGAGAAGTGATTTTGATTTATTGAACTCTGCAAAATTAGTTTAAGTTGTATTCATAACAAAGTCACATCCTTTAGATTTCCCCCAAGTAATCGGAAAAGCTAAATTTTCGTTTACATCTTCATAAAATTCAGTGTCTTTCAATAGAGCAATAGTAAAAATTGAAATTTTAATAATTTCACTTCCTAGTTGAGCTAGTGCGACTTATCCAGTTATTGTTTTCTCCCAATGATTTCCAAACTGATCAATTTAAATAAATTATTTTTGGCATGAAAACGAAGAATTGCAAGATTTTTTAGAAGAAAAAATCAAGCAAATATGAATTAAGAATAAAACTTACGTCAATCTCATCATTCTCAGTAGGCATGCCTAAAAGGCTAGGACAGTCAAAGTATTTTCTAGCTGTATTGAGGACAATCGGGCTAGCTAAGAATTTAGTCATTTTTTTATTTACAACAAATGATTTTAAATGTTATTTATTTTTCCAATCATATGTCATGGAATAGCCATTAAATCCTAAAATATGAATAATTTCATGCAAAAATAATGATACTCCTTGCTGAAATGAGAAGAGATCCTTTTTACAATTCAATATATCACAAGTATTCATCACGTTGATATTAACTTCACCAAATGTTGTTCTTTATTATTATTCGTCAACATAGCATTCGACTGATCCAAGTAAATAGATTCTGTTAAATGGGTTAACATAGATATGAAGATCGGAATTTTCGATTCCGTGAGTCACATCTTTTTCTGGGACTAACTTATTGTAGCATAATTTTTTCTGCTAGAAGTAAAAAGTATGGTTGAATTTATTCGCAATAGTTAGTCGTTTAACTTTGATTAGCTTGGATAAGAAATTGCTAACTGCCTTCAATATTTTGGTGACATACTCATATTATTCAGGGAAGGATTTTTTCATGTCCTCATTATCAAAAGTAACACGTATCGGTTGAGCTATTTCCGAGGAGGTACTACTACTGCCGATCTGATGGTCTGGTTGAGGCGTCTAACCCAAAGAAGCTTCATTGGATCGAAAACCACAGTGTGCGAGATCAAAAAAGCACATAGTGAGGATAAATGCAAAAAGCATAGAGATCCTTTTTAGTTTCATTTTAGACTGTTAAGCAAGTGTAAGAGTTGTTTATTTTTTTTAAATTAATTTTCTATTATTTAATAATTACTAAACCAAAGGCATGCTCGATTTAAAACTGCAAATATCTAGAGTTCACAGATTTAATGTTATTATTAATTATTAAAAAGGAAAGAAGGCTTAACTAGTCTATTTGTGCAAAGATTATTAATCTTCACATTAGTAAATAGTGACTCAATTTATGTGACGCTATTTGATTTTTGCTCTGATTGGTAATATTCGAGGACACTTTTTATTTTAAACTGTAGCTCAATAGAGAGATATTTAGGATTCCGTAAAAACGAAGATGAGAAATTGGTGATAGAAATTTTTTTGATCCCTTTGCAACTCAAAACTGTTTGTGACTCATTGAAAAGATTCTCTTTATTGCATTTATTTACCTTCTTTTTTATTTATGTCAATAAATCTTATTTAAAATAGCCAATTGTCTAAGAGTTAAGTGGATGAAAGCTACTGTATTTTGTAAGATAGTAAAAAAGAAAACTCAGCACTTCAGTATTTTCAATTAGTCACAGTATTTGTAAAAAAATTTATTGCTGCTTTTTGCATTTTTGATTAAATTCATTTGGATAATTTTCGTCGTTGTATTTGCTCATACAAATTGAATTTTAAATATTTGTGAGGAATTAGCATGCCCGTGCATTCAGAACTTGAACTAGATAGGACAGAACATTTAGAGCATGAAAAATTACAAGGTTTTCACTATCCTTACTAGTTGAAATAGCTGCATTGACAGAATCTCTGCGAACATGTTCAAAGTTGTCAGCAAAACAATAAAAAGAAGATGAATAGCAAGTATTCGCACTCATGTTATTTTCCGACAAAGACAAACTTGTTCTTCCAAGCTGCACTAAAACAAAATGATTCATAGTTCTTAGGGCAGGGGATTTCTTCTGAATGCTAGTTTTCCAAGGAGACTTTCTTTAGCTGCCCATGGTGAGATTACAATAGACAGAATAGCAGAAATACAGGGTTTAATTATCCTTTGTAATAGTCATAATCACATTTTGTAAAAAAATGGTCAATTTGATACCGGGAAGTGCTTAGAATAAGACTGATTAAATAATTACATTTTGCATATCTTTTAGAAAATTTTGGAAGAATAAAAAAATGCCTTAGAATAAATAATGAAATTCAAATCAAAAAGTGTTATTCATCCAACAAAAAGCAGATTATTTTTTCAATTTGCAAAAATGCATAGATTTGAGTGAAAATATTTAAAAATGTATGTTCATTTCACTTGGCTCATCATATCCACGAACTCGCTGTAGTCGATCTATCAAAAAATACAATTATCAACAATAAATTGAATGAATTTAGAAAAACATCTCAAAAATACCTCTCCATCTCCATTTTTATCTGCTTCTTTGATCATGTTGGTCCAGTAGTCATCGCTCATTTCTTTGTATTGCTCGTCTGTTCCAAGAACATTCTTGAGCTCTTCTTTGCTGATTTTGCCACTGCCATCTTGATCTAACATCTTGAAAGCATGGATGAGTTTTTCTTCTTTCATGTAGAGAGATTTATCCATTGATGCAGCTATGAACTCAGTGTAGTTAATGGTGCCACTTCCGTCTGTATCCATACTTGTGATCACACTCTCTATCTCTTTAGACTGTTTGCTCTCCAATTTACTTAGACCTTGAAAGGAAATTATTAGGTAATTCATAAATAGAACCATTTTTTAAAAGACAAAAATAAAAAACAAATTTGCTTTCTGTGTTATTTTTACCAGCAGTGATTTCTTCGATAGTCAAAACTCCATCATTATTCTTGTCCAACTACTTGAAGAGTTTACCAAGTTCGATGATTTCAGACTCACTCAATTACGAGGCTATGAAAGTTAATGCAACTTTCTTGATTTTCTCATGGGTAGTGAAATTCTTGAGGGCACTGAAATTCAGTTTTAAGTTTGACTTATTTCCACCAGTTTCAAGAACCCAAGGATGTTGCAGGATTTAAGCTGCAGTGATTCTTTTATCAGGAGTTGAGAGGCATTTTCTGATTAGATCCTTTGCATTCTCGGAGATATTGTTAAATTCAGGAACTAAAAAAAGAGAAAAAAAAAGAAATTAAAAAATCATATTTTCTTATCATATTTGAGGATTGAAGTTACTGTCGAATGAGAATTTTCTTTGTTTGACCATTTCAAGGATGGCATTGTCATTTGGTCCGAAGAAAGGAGGCACACCGGACAGCAAAATGAATAGTATAACACCTTTCAACAAAAAAATTATTTTTTTTTCAATAAAAGTTGCTAAATTCTTATTTTTTCTTTTTAAAAAAGCTTTCTTTTCCCTAAAATCCAATATTTGTTTTGATAAATTGATTAACTAACTCTTTACCTAGACTCCAAATATCGCATCCTTCATCATACTTTCCTTCAAGTACTTCTGGGGAAATATAATAAGGAGTACCAGCACGAGTTGACATGCTGACTTTGCCGGTTGCATTTTTAGATTTTGAATCGAAATCTTGGAAAATGAATGAGAGTCCAAAATCAATGACTTTAATAGGACTATCATCGGTTTTGTTGAGAAGCAAGAAATTCTCTGGCTTGAGATCTCTATGGCAGATGCCATTGGCATGGCAATGACTAAGTGCCTGAGCAATCGAAGTAAAGGTGTTTCTAGCTTCTTGCTCAGTGAAATGTCCCTTTGCGATAATTCTATCAAAGAGTTCGCCTCCTTCGCAAAGCCTACAGAAGAGAAACAACAATTTAATCTAAGAATAATATCTAATATTTCAATGGACTTACTCCATAACAAGATAAACGTTTCTGGCATCTTCGAAGGTTTCGTAGAGCTTGATGATGTTAGGATGATCCTGTTTTATCAGCCAAAAAGTAAGTTAGTAAATAGGAGATCATCAAATAAAAAGATATAAAATCCAAGAGTGAAATTTTTGAAAAGTTTAAGTGAGGATTGCGTACTAGATTTTTCATGATGCTAATTTCGTTGAGGAATCTTTGTGGGTCTTTAACTCTGCTCTTGGGGATGATCTTGATTGCTCTTTGTTGGTTTCCATTTTTTAGCTTGACTTTGATCACACTTCCATATGTTCCTTATCCAAGTGTCTAAAAAAAAAAGATAAAAATGTTCACGATTTAGCATCTATCATTGTAAGGCTTCAAAATCTTCAAACCTTTTTGGAAGCTGCTTGATAGAAATCATCAACTTTTCCTGTTTAGGACTTAATAAACCACTGTTTCTTTACGACTACTCTATTATCAGCCATTCTACTTTCTGAATACGCAATAAATAACTAAAAAATTAATTTTGAAGAATCCTTTTGCTTCTGTAAATTCACTCAGATTTTTATTTCAAGAAAAAGTGCATACGTTAAAACAAGAGGATAGTATGATTCTTTGATTTTTATGAAATAGATTCTTTTGATCAACGTGACCAGAGAGAGGGTTTTATAAAAAAAAAATTAACAAAGAGACAAAAAGAGAAAGCGAAACGGAGGTACATAAGACAATAATAATCAGGTTTGAATTTGCTTGAATAAAACAATACATCCTCTGATATTAATCATTGATCTTTAGGTTAATTTAGAGAAAATAATTTATGATACTGCCTGAGGAGATTTATTATAAATCTGTAATTAATTTCCACTTTCGAGCACTTTAACAGCCTGAAAATGTATTTCAAGTGCAATTTCTTTAGAGGTGTTGGTTCTTGCATTTTTTTGGTAGAGTCTTTGAGCTATTATTTAAAGTCATTATTAATGATTCATTTGATGATAATATGAAGCTTAATCTTGTTAGAAATAAATTTGTTAAATAATTAAGGAAGGATTTGAAGATTATCTTATGAATTATTAATTATTCTTTCTTCTTCCTTTGTTTTAAAAAAACAATTAAGAATAACAAATAAAATACATAAAGTAATTTATTTTCATAGAGTTGGTAGTACCAACAAGAACTTAAGCTACTCAATTATTTTGAGTGAGGTGTTTAAAAGAAAAATAAGAAAAAAGAAAGATACAGAATATTTATTTATTTGCGAGCTTTTCTTTTTTCCAAAGTTCTAGTGCTGTTTGAGAACAAAATCTTATTTAATATTACCTTACAATAAAAATATGAACTCATAATGCAAAACACACACACATTCCAGACAGCACTCAAAAAGATAGATTCTCGACACAAAAATAAATAAAGATTGATCTTAGAAATAAAAATCAATATCATATGATTTACCCTTCATCCTTGATGGCAAATTCTTATTCATTTTCTATCTATTTTGCATTGCTATTTGGTGAATCTAATTCTGGCTTTGCTATCACCTTAAACACCTCCCCATCCACGATTGTTGGGGTTTCCTTAAAACCCTTTAATTTTTCTTAATCACAACTTTTTGCTCTGATATCACTGATCGCATTATTCTCAGTATGCTAAATCTACCCCAGTGTTGTTGCATTTTCATGAGAAATTCTCTTATACTTTGATGATCTTTTCTTTATCTGCAATGCATAAGATCCACTAAGATTCATCGGAATTGATTTCGTTTATGCAAGTAAAATTCCACTCGCTGAGTGACAGACTCCACTCGCACTACCACTTTCATGCTTCTTTACGAAGCTATGCTATCTGTCATGCCTGCCAAATCTAATTTTTGTTTTCTTGTGGTGATCAGCTGCAGAAATTGCTGTGGTCGTATGAAAATGATCATTTTTACTCTCTTCTGAGTTTTAAGAGTGGAGGATCTAGCTCTTACTCAGGAATATTCTACGGGCAACAGAAGATATCTAAATGTGATCATCTGACTGCAATGTGGCCTTAAGAGTGTTCGTAGCTTCAGAACTTTGATGCCTATTTTGTCGTTGATAAAATTACAAAAAATTAGGTAAATACTAAAAACATTTTGATCGAAAAAAGTAGTGCCAGGTAGTATTTTAGCTTACGTCTCTTAGAACTTTTCTTGAGGTAGATTGCAGAAAGAAACTTTATCTTTTGGTACTTCTTGCGTAATAATTGAACTCTAGTTGGAATCGATATTAACATTTCCAATATACTTACTACTAAGAGTATCATCTTCATCTTCATATTCATCACCTTCTTCATCTTCATAATCATCACCATCTTCTTCTTCATATTCATCTTCTTCCTCTTCTTCCTCATCTTCTTCTTATCCAGCTGCAGTGATCGTCCCAGCAGCGTTCATTTTCTATTTAACCTTCAGTTTCTTATCGTCATCACTGGATTCATCCTCAGATTGATTCGCGAAATTATTCTAATCTTCTTCATCTTCATCATCGATGGAGTTACTTCGTTCTTCAGGACAATCGATTTCTTCATCGTAATCTTCTTCCACAGCGAATTCAAAGTTATCTTCACCAATATGCAGTGAATCTGCTTCAGATTAACCCTCCCCGTTGTGAGAGGAATGGATAGTTACTAGATTTGATCGTTCTTCTTCTTTCCCAAGCAATCTGCGTCTTTTACCTTTCTTCCCAGTTTTCTTCTTAATCAACTGAATAGTACTATTTTGAGGCTGCTATTCGTTATTACTGGAAACATCAGTTGACTCAAGTTTGCTTTCTCTTTGAGGCTTCTCAGTTAAAGGTAATGTCTTCTATTCTTCATTTACCAGTTGAATTTATTGCTGTTAAAAACCAGTTTCCTTTTGAGCATTAATCTAACCTTCTTTATCTTGATTTTCTTCAATGTTGGCATCTTTCTTGGCTGCAATTCCAGAAAGTAGATTAAATTTACTAACTTCATTCATTATGTCTATTGAATTCCTAGGTAAACTCGTTTAAATTGGGAGAGATTCTTCTTATTAATTGCTTTATTTTCGCATAGGAACAAGATGTGGACTTGCAACAGATAATTTTTAGCTAGGATTATCCCCTTTTGGTTATTGCTGCTTCTCCTTGAACTTTTCTAGTTCCTCTGACTATTAAGTGTCTGCCTTTTTCACTGAAAGACTACTTAACGCTTTTTCCCTAAATTCTTCAACAACTGGCTATGCTAAATTATTATTTTTGTCTTCTTTTAGATTAGGGTTAGTTTTGTTACTGCAAATTGAGTTATTTCTTGAAATTGTATCCAATACTAGATTCTAACCAGTCATAGGTTTGATTACAGGAGATAAATGGGCAACATTTGAAGAATCACCGGAATTTTAAACACCAATTGGTGCTGAATTATCAGTACTTTAATTATCTACAAGTTGCTTCACGGGAACACCAGCTTCTTGCTACTACTGCGATAACTATTGCTATTAGCTTCCAAGCTGCTAATTCATTTCAACATTAGTCACAGCTACTCCGGGATTATTCCCGCTCGGAATGTTATTATTACTACTAATCTTTTCTTTTTCCTTTTCCTTTTCTGTTTCTTCTTTTTGCAGATCATCGATGAATTTCTACAGTAGAAGTTATTTATTCGGTTATTAATTGATATCTAGCTTGTTGATGAGAGGTCTGACTATTTTATTGTAGGATTAATAAAGCAGTAGCGCATTAAGACTCTTTTCATTGAGCTGTTTCGTGTCTTCTTGAATCATTTTGTGGATATAAGTGGTCACAACTCTGTGAATGATATTGACACTTTTATCGACATTGACGTTGTTGATTTTAGGTATGAGACACTCATCACTTTTCTCCATGAACCAGCCTTGAATCATTCGGATATTCGAAATGTATTGGATGTATTTGTTCTTCTTTTTGTCTAGTGTCATGTATTTCGAGCGCACAGCGAATCGTTGTCTGTGTTTGGACTCCTTTTCGATGCAAATGGTAAACGGAATCACATAGGGATGTTTCTTCATCAACCCAAACATAAACCTTGGGGTGAGATGAACACCTTCGATTATCATAGGTTCACCGCGATTAGCGTATTGCGCAACAACCTGAAAAAAACAAGTAAAATAGATTATTTTCAAATTAAGAAAATAATTGTAAAAATAAATATTTCTGACTTTTTCAAGACGTTGCTGAACGAGTTTGCACTATGTTTTGTAACCTTAAATGGTCCGCTTGGCTTCTTTAGTTGAAGGGTCTTCTTCTAGACATTTACCAGCTTCGTAGGTGCTTGTGAAGAGTATTGGTTCTTCAGATTCATCCATAAAATTTCTGACAATATGACGAATGCTGTCTGTGCTGAGGACAGTGGAGATCTAAAATCTAGAGGCAAGGATACTTGCTAGTGTTGATTTACCTGTCCCTGAAGTACCTCCTATGAGAATAATCAGTGGATATTTTTTCTAGAGAATCTGCATGCACATATCGAAATTTTCGATGAGTTTTCTTCTTGGTTTTTCTTTCGGTCTGATGTAATTATTGAATGTTGCAAATTCGATAATACTGCTGTACAGCTAAGATCTCTTGATAGCAGCTCGAGCCATTTTAAACTTGCCTAGAAATCCTTCTTGAGATAACCCCTAGCTGTCGGTGTAGTGTTACTTCAGCAGCTCGCAAAACAGATTGGCATCTTTGTACTTAAACCCCGTCAGCTGCAGTGAGTATCGAATGCAATCTAAATCGATTATTTTAAATTTTTTCTCTTCGTGCATCTCGCTTTTTTCGCTTGCGTTTTGGGATAAACTTTTGGGAGTTGAAGAGGTGGATTTCTCAAAATGCACTTGTTCATCGACACCAATTTTACTTGTTGGAGGAGCCACGTTGAAGGAGTTGACAGAATTGCAGCTTTCATCTTAGACACTTACACCATTTTGATTTGATAAATTGCCATGATGACCACCAACTATACTTGAAGGATGAGATGGATGTGCTTTCGTTGATGGATTGGAAAATATCGGTAATGTCAATCCCTAGTTTGGCTGCTAAGAACTAACTGACTACGGCTAGATTAGCGATTGCAATACAGGAGGTTAAATTGAAGTTGGCAGACTGACCTGAGCTTTATCCTTATCAAACGTAGGAACCTCATCTTCTATGAGATAAATCAGGATTTGCCTTTCAATTTCTTCCTTTTGATGTAGCATTTCTATTCTGCGAACGATCTGAAATTTTCGTTGTTGTGTTTTAGTGTATGCAGCTCTTCCCTGATGGAGAGGGGTTTTGAATCTAAAGAATACGAATCAGCCTCGATAATTGCTAATCTAATTTCGGTGTTTCCTTTTTAGTCGAATGCGAAAGAATTTGTGTGAAAATGTGTTTCAAAGGTAGTTATTGATTTAAATCCTTAACTCAAGTATTGCCTCCCACTGGGTTCGTAGAAAGTAGCAAGATTAAGAAAACTCCAATTTGTCAACTAGAACACACTCTGATCTTCAGCTGATCAAAAATACATAAGGAAAAAGTGGAAATAGTATTTTTTTTACATTATTAAGTGCCAAAAATAGCCGAATAAACAAAATAGTAATTAAAATGCAATCGAAAAACATATCTCTCTCTCTCTCTTTTGTCGCGTGTTGTAATTAATATCGCAGATAGCTTTGCTTACTTTTTCTTATGCAATTTTTGAAACTAACAACAAATAAAATCTCAAAAAGCAAACCTTAGTGAATTAATAAAAAGAATATGAATCTGTTCTTCATATGCAGAAGAAAGAGTTACTTCTTGAATGCTGTTATTTTAGATACAATTTTTGTTGCAAAGATCTCAATTTGTTAAGTTTTCATTTAGGGAGTTAATCTCTTAAAATGAAACACAAAATCTTAATTAAAGTCGAATTTCGAGGATTATTGAAGGGGTAAAGTAAATTTTAAAAGTGATGCCAAAGAGAATTTCACAATTTTTTAACAATATTTATGGGTAATTTTTCGCCAATACATAAAAAGGTGGGCACATTAATAAAACTCCAAATTGCACCCCATAAATAAGGAATCAAAATCCCTTAACAATCAGTTTTTTCATTAGTTGTAAAAACATCAGCAAACACTCACACTTTCTGTTGATTGAGTAAGTTTTTATCTGTCAAGAAGCAAACAACAAAAAGACAAAAAATGACCCCAAAAAAGTAATTTCTCCTTTTGCTAACAAGCAACTTTTATGTAAAAACAACTTATTCTTTTTGTTGATATTTTTTTTCATTTCTCAGTTTGTTTTTTGTATGTGTTCTTCTCAGTGCTCTTTCTGCATAGTGATGAGTTCTTCGACCATTTTTTCTCTAGTGCTGTCTTAAGGAGCAACTAAATCAGATTGTTTATCACTGTTGCCTGTTTTATCCACAACTCCAAGATATTTAGTGAGAAGTAGATTTTTCTTTTTCTCCACATATCTTTCTTCTTCAGTCATATCTTCCCATTTTTTCTTATTCTTCACAACTTATTTCTCTTCAGCTTCCTCTTCATCCATATTACCCGCCTCTTGGAGTGAGCCTAAACAAAGAGAATAATTATTAGCAATCCTGCAAAGATTGTCTAAAAAAATTAAAAATAGACTAGATTTGTGTCTATTTTCTTCTTTTTACGCATATCCTCTTCATCTGAGTCATTGTAAGCTAATTCTTCAATGAGTTACATGACTTCATCTTATGAAAAATCATTCTTTTTCAATTTTTTCGTTATGATCTCTCTATTTTCTTCTATCCATCTGTTGAGTTCTTTGTCTCTTGCAATAATCTCAGCTTCTTTTTCAGCAGCAAGCAAATTCTCATTAGCATCGTCTCTTTTGCCGAAATACTCCTCATAATCTAATCCCTTGTAGATCTCAAGCATATTTCGTCTTGGAGCTTCTGGTCTCTTTTTCTAGAAGAGCTCTCTGACTCCTGGAAGATCCTTAGCTGCTCCGAAATAAAAGTAGTCACCACTTCCTAGACACAGACATTATAAAAATCAATTAAAAAGCTGAATTATTCATTTTTGAGAACGATATTCCATCAATTCAAAGCTGGTTTAGTACCTGGAAGAATGTCTCCTTCATCGTCGTACATTCTCTCAACAGATGCTTTGTAATCAGGACCACCTAATTCCTTAATTCTGAGTTCATACGAGCCCTTTTCCTTGATTAGCTTATTGATTTCATCGTTTAATTCTCTGATTTTATGTTCTCCAAGACCAGCATTTTAAATGATTGACACATTTTTATTGATTTCCTTGAGAATCGAGCGTCTAATGCAATACAAAAAATGTTAAAGTTAGTAAGACAAAAGGATTCATCACACACACCAACAAATTGTCAGAACATTGAGCTCTTTTAAAACCCTAATTTGTGTATTTATTCAATGATATTTGTTTTCTGATGCTACCTATATTTTTCACAGTCATTGAGTCTGTTGAGCTGCATAATGCGATGATGGGTCTTAGGTCTCTCTCTAACAGGACCTTTATGCAAGTCCTTCTTCATTTACTACCAGCGATTAAGCATCGCCTGTGCCTTTTCTTCATTACGAGCCATGTGTGTGTAAAAAAAGCTGGGATATGAGATTCTTAATATTTGCTTTTTTAGCTGCTTTGATTTTTATTTATTGAATTGTTTAAGCTTTTTAGGAAGGGATCAAATCAATTCATTTTTAGATGTTATGGAAGATGATTGGGGGATTGATATTTGTTTGATTAACTATTTGAACTGCTTAATTAAGTCGCAAATAGATTCTGAAAAGTAAAGAGCACAAAATAGATTTCGTTATGGAAATAAATACTCAAAAATATGTTAGGGTAGAGAACGAGTATTGTAAAATAGCTAGTTTTGATTTTATTTATCATTTAGAAGGCAAGATTTTTTTGGTTAATGGAAAGAAAATTATGAATTGCTTTCAATTTGAATCAGAGTAATAACTGCGATGTAAATTTTGCAGAGCTTTTTTTAGATGTATTATTTGTTTTAAATCTGAACAATAATACAATATTTTATGCGTTTTATTATTTGACATTTATTTATTTTGTGATGTTGAGAACATCGAAAAAATAGAGATTTAATTATTTGAAGTGACATGACTGATCGAGCGTATTTGGGTTTAAACACATAAATACATCACAAAATATACAAGTGTAAATCACTGCTAGATAATATTAGCAAAAAATTGTATGCTAAAAACTAAATGGGATAGGTATGGATTCAAAACGACTATTCAGATTGAGTAGAATAGCAAAACGTGAAGCTGATTGACTTCACTTATGTAGAGCTAACTATCAACTGTGCTAGTCGAACATTCCATGCAGGAATTGATTTTCAAAAAATTATTGTAAAGTTTTTGCATTCATCACTAGCAGTTCAATTTTTAAACGGTTAAAAAGGACAGTAAAATAAACATAACAATCATTTTTTATCTTTATTCCTTTTGTAACTAAAATCGTTTAAGTTTCTTCCCTTCTTCTTTTTGTTTTTCAAATTAATTTTTTGAAAGTGCATTTTTTTTCAGTTGAAGATTCTTTCAAATATTCCCCAAAGAAATCTCTCTTTGATCGCATTAAGAAGATAAATCAATTTTTGAATAAAAATTTTGAAAAGAAGCATAAAGATTTTCAATATCCCCCATCCTTAAATCAAGATAATTAATTGTAAAGCATGATAGATACATTGGAAGAAACTTCAAAGAAAAGCCATAAAGAGCCAGTAGGCGTATTTGTATTTATTACATGGATAGATATTGATTTTGCTTTTTTTCAACGAAAAAAAATATCAAATAAAAAAAATACACACACAAATTAGGAATTATTTATTGATTTATTTGCAAGGAGAATAAAAACAAATTAAAACGAAAAAGATAAGAATCAACAAGATACATAAGAATAATATTAACATTTCTATGCTAAGTAGTACATACTCACCTTAAAAGAACTACATTGGTAGCCCCTCAGCACTTGAGAGAGACAGATCTGCTCGTAAACACATTTATTAGTTACCGTTTGTTGGGAATTATGAATTCAACTATAATTTTGCTATTTTGTTGTTATGCAAAGTGCTATCTCCATCTAGATTGCGCTTGACTCAGTTGAATGAGAGACTCTCTAATATGCAGCTCCAACTAGAAGATACTATTATTGTAAGACTATATTAACTCTCCCTCTCATAATTCTGGAATAATTATTTGTGTTCCATTTATCAGATCAAGAAGGAAGTCTACGAGTCTAAGATCAAGTCACTGCGAGACAAAATCAACAAAAACGCGATTGATGATGAAGCTAAATTCAAGGTTTGGGAATGCACATTGCAAATAATTAAACCTCGCTAAATTATGAAACAGTTTGTTATTGATATGAAAATTTCTTTTGCAAAACTCAAAAAACAAAAAATAGCTACTGAATGAATAAATTTTGAAGACGCAAGAAGCACTCAACACTGACACTGTTAGCAAAGAAGTATGGATTAATATTGCCAATACGTATTCCTTCAGATTTTATCCTTCTTCGTTGTTTACTTCGCGAATAGATTGTGGTTGAGAAACGAGACAAGGATTTCAAGACAATAGATACTCGATTCCAAGTTGAGCTCAACAAGGAGAAACAATCTAAAAAAGATGTTGAAGCTAGGATCTGCAAGTAAGTCGATGAGAAAATCTATCAGAGTCGTTTAGAACTCAATAAAGACAAGAGACAAAGGGAGGAATTTGAAGAACGTACCGCTTAAGAAATCGGTGATGAAATCCTTTAACTGCAAGAAGAAATCGATGAAGAAAGGAAAATTAGAGAGGAAGAAAACGATACTTTAGTGAAACGCTTAGGCGATGAGATACAACGTTTCCAGGAAGCGGTGACTTAGGAGAAGAAATCAAGAGAAGATTAGCAGCAGTAGCTATTCGGCATGCTTGAGGATATCAATAACAAATTGCTTCTTGATCTAAATGTAACCAAAAAAGGATCGAAAGAGATATATTTTGGCAGAATCAATAATCTTTTAACCTTAAAGAGAATAAAAATTTACATTTTTTGTATTTATTTCTTCTTAGAATGAAAAGACAGCTAGAGAGAACATCGAGGAGACTTTGTTGAGATTGATAGAAGAAACATGCGCACGTGTTGAAGGAGTTGCTAGAAATAATTGAGAATTTAATATTTTTTGTCAAAAAAAATATAACCAGCATAGATAGGATTTTCTGCTATTTTGACTTCTAATCTACTTTGATTTTATGCTTCTTTTTGCAGTATTTTGGAGTAACACATAAAAGAGATTAATTATTGTCATAAATATGGAGGAAAACACATTTCTTCACAATATGAATTAATTCTGGCATAAATGGCTTTAAAACTTGGGGGATTTTATTAAAATGTACTTGTGTGTTTGATTGAAGGAAACTTCAATACATAGAGAGAGAGATATTTCTAGTTTTTACATTGTTTTATTAAGAATGCTCACACAAGAATTCTGCTGTGGGAAAATTATTTAAAGTGTGCTTGTGTGTGTGTGTGATAAGAAGAAAACACCATCAAAGATCAAAGCTGTTTGGTTACTTATCTAGATACAATGATGAGAAACTAGCTCAAAAAGACTAATGATAATGGTACTTAGAATTAGAATAATATTCGACATGATGATGATGGATCAGAGTATTCGTATCGCTCTGATTAGAAACCATAGCAAGAGTTCAATAATTTGAAGAACTTAAATATGTAATAATAACAATATCAATAGTAGCTGCAATAACAAAAGAATTAAAACAGTTAGTCACCATAGTAGCAATGGATCAATCAAGACAAATAAGCAAGGAAACCTTAATATGGTTCTTAGCAGTAATCCTAATAGCAATAGCATAGACAACAGTAACAACAATAATAATAATAATGTTTTAGTTAATAGCCCCCTCTAGGAGACGATAAATCTGAAGGTGATGATTCCTAGAATCAACTGGAGCATACATTCTCTGAAGATTCTGTGACTGACAACTAATCTTAGACTTCTCTGAAAACCTCCAATGTTCCTACTTTTGCATAAAATAATCCAAAACCATCGGATAAGAAAATCTTAGCGATCATAACCTTAGATGTCGATGAAGGCAAAAGTGGAGAAATCAAAGTCTGCGAAGGAGATATCTTAACTGATCTAGCAAGAGAATTCTGCTTGAAGCACTAGCTAGATGATGATTGCATTGAGTTTATTGCAAGTCAATGCTAAAACCATCTCGATGCGAGGAAGAAACAAAGGAAAATTAAGTAAACGAACAAACAAGGAACATAGAATAATGCCAAGAATACACAAGACGTGCAGCAGATGAATGAGTCGAAATCAGGTGAATCACCTAAGTTCCCGATGTATTAGCAGACTTAGAATGTGAAACCTAACAAAAGTTAACAACAACAACAAGCAGTCGGATCGTTTAAGTACGCACAGCAGTAATAATAACCTGCTGGGTTTCATTCAGGATTCCCAGGTCGAAGCAAGAACATTGCGGAGTAAAAGATAGTTGAAGAAGATTATGAAGATTAATCACTAAGTCTAGCTGGCTAGAGTGCTAATGCATCGCTTCCAGAAGAACACTATTAGCCGTATCCACCGTAATAGATTTAGACGATCCATCATACGAATCACAGTAGTAGAAGTAGTACAGGTAGGCCGTAGTAGAGAAGGGAAGGAGAGAGTGAAGAGAGAAAGTAGTAACTTATGAATGAAATATTATTGGATGATGATGAGGAGGATAATAATAGATTTGATGGAGATAACGTTGATGTTGAAGAGCAATAATTCAGTGTGCTAAACAGAGAATAACAAAGGAATAATGTTTAGAATCTATCATAAGGATAATAATAATTTTAGGAGAAGAAGTAGAATGTTTAATAAGTAAATCTAAGAGCTAAACAAGGAGAGAATGATAGGGGTAGCTAATACAATGATGAGGATGATGATGAAAGTGCGTAAAGAAGAAAATAGATTTTGTCATAAGTCTCATAGAAACTTAAATAAGAGGAGATTAAAAAATAAGAGGATCTCAAAAATAATTAAATAAATAGGCAGGCTGCTACAGCTACTACACCTACAAGAGTAGCATAGCAATAAGAGAAGTAGAATAAGAAAAATATACAGCCATCAATTAATTAAATACAGCAGTAGCAATAGCAGTAGATACAATTACAACAACAGTAAGGTAGGCATCATTAATAAATTCAATAGAAATCTAATAATCAATCATAACAGCAGTAGTAGTAGTAAGCTTATCAAGCACCATAGCCTCGCTTTAAGGGAGGAAATCTCAAAGATCAATTAGAAGCAAAAAAACAGTAATTTTTTAATTCCTATTAAGCTGAGCGTGTGCCTACTCTGCCTGTCTAAGAAGATTAGAATTCAAAAGAACTCAAGGAACAGGACAATTAAATGCGGAAAAGTAAAAGCAACAACAGTTTTCAGCTTGCTCAAGCTGATAGATTAGATGGTAGAAGTGATGTGAAGAATTTACAGGGACAACAGACTGGATTGCCGGTGAAATCTGCTGCAAAACCAGCATCTACAACATCTTAGAATGTCTAAAATCCTTAAGCCATACGTAATAATCCTACTAATCACCCAAGTGAATAGAATCCATCAGCCCTTGTGAAGAACAAAAGCGCAAGTATGCTGAATCCATCTAATTCTAGATAAAACACAAATCCCTCCTCAAACGCTAAAGCTGTTCCTTCGAGTGCATACGATAAATTGTATCTACAAGGCTTAGATCTAATGGAGAAGAAAAAGAGAATCTATGAGGAGAATCAAGCGAAACTGAAACAAAAAGAGATTGCAGGTGTGACATTCCAACCAAGCATATCTCCGTAATCGCGATCACTCAAGCTATCAGAAGGTGTTAAAGTTGAAGATTATTTACTTCTCGAAGGCAGAAAGCTTAAAGAACGTAAAGCGATTGCTGTACTCATTAAATCAGAAGAAAATACTTAGCAGTGCACGTTCAAACCAGAGATTTCGTTAGTCAGTTAGAAATTAGCTGAACATATGTAGTAAGAGTAAGAATAACACATAAATGGATCATCTTCTTCCTAATAATCACAATAATAATCATCATCATAGCAATATTCTTCGATTCATGAGCGTCTCTATCGTCAAGGAGAAGCGGATAAAATCAATAAAGAACTTTGGAGTAACTAATAATTTGGATAGATTTATCCATTCTCACCTGATATCGGTGTGAACAGTCGAAATCAAAATTAAAATACATCAGATAGTGTTACCTAGAAAGAATTCGTGAATAAGCTCGTCGATGAGCGATTATTGAAGGAGAGATCGACGTTTACTAAATAATTAGACAAAGAACATTTTGATTTAGAAACAGGATAGCCTTTGTATTAGCCGAGAATTAATAAGGATAAAATTTATCAAAAGGTATCGGAGAGAGTAGATTTGCAAGATAAATTGTTAGGTAAGAATTAAGTTTTGAAATCAATTATTTTTGAAAAAAAATATTCTTCCCCTTTTTTTGGTTCGTTTTGCCTTTTTATTGGTGATTAATCTAATCTCAAAATCAGGTGAGGAACTGCGATGTCGAAGTGTGAGTCCTGTGAATAGTTCTTCTAATCGTGAAGGGAGAAAAATCACGCCACATAGAATTAGAATGCTCCCATGGGATGAGTTACTTAGAGACGATAGATAACCTTGGGAATATGATGTTTCAAGAGGTAAATAAGCATAATCATCGTAGTCATCATAATTGTCTAAGAAAAGTAGATGTACCACGCCAAAAGGATGCAGTAGTAAGGGAGTTGATTAAGATAGTGGATATGTCCCACTCAACAAGAGAGGAGTGTCATAGAATTTAAATCCTTAGCAAGAAATAGAAGATATCATTGCGTAATTCTAAAGGAATCATAACAACAATAATGATGCGGACACCAAGACGATCGTTATGAAGAGCCAAAGTGGACATGAAGATCTTACACCGGTTGTTAAACTTTAGAGATTTCCTTAGAGATAACTATCAGCGAATATCAGCGGTAGTAACTAAGATAAAAATACTACAATGCTACAGCAAACTTAAGGTTAAAATAGCTCATATGTTACTACTACAAGATAAACTCACCCATAGCAGTAGTAGCAATAGCAATAGATTAGTAATACTTCTGGTCTTTCAGGTGGGTATCGTTCCAAATCATAAATTAACCTACAAGATCAGACAACAAATAATAATAACATAACAACAAACAACTTAACTATCGGAGGGATGATTCCTGAGAAATTGAATCAAACTCAAATGGAGCTGAGTGCGATTAGCTAGCTGGATAACTCTAGAATCGTGAATGATTAGAAATTATCTGAAAAAATAGACATTCTCTTCAGCTAATTTGATTCTGATAACGATGGAAAAATCAGCTCCCTTTCGATTGATATCTCCAGCACAGACCCGGAAATCCTGTAGATTATCTAGCATGTGCTTTATGAAATCGATGAGAAAAATCTCACACTTTCGAAAAGCTAATTTACGCATTTCTTAGCTTCCAATCAACTCCTTCTACCACTAAAACGAGTAAAACCAAGAAAAATTCTTCATTTATTTCTGCCACCTTTTCTTAGGATTTATTTGAAATTTTCTCCATGTGTATTAGTATTTCGCAGAGAAAGAAGGTGATCTTTGCGATGAAGATCTCACAGACTACAATGTAATCAGAGCGAACAACTCATATCTCAATCAGACACTTGAGAATTACAACAAAAATAACAATAATAATATTAATGCAAGCAATTTTAGTGGCTACAAGAATCCTAACAACATAAATAGCTCTAACATCAACAAGTACCTATGAGATTAGATACTTCAAAGACAGTAACTGCCTTAGGAAAGTCTCGGCAAACAAAACAATAGCAGATCAATTTTTTATTTAGAAAACTTGTTAAGATGTGTGTGGTGTGAAAATAATAATAAAAAAAATATGTTTTTGAAAAAAAATGCAACACATTCACTTTGTTTGTAACAAATACACCCAAACAAACTGAAATCATCGCTATTTTGTATCTTGTTGCCCAAAGAGGGAGGTTTGCTGTTTCTTTTTTTGTTTGCTACTATTGGTATGAGAATGATTGCTTCTAGATTTTGTTTGTTGGATCTTTGCAAATGAAACGATTACAGAAATGATTTGCACGCGATATTGCTAATAAGATTCTTGATGGAAATAGAGTTTTATGTACAGTCAATATCAGGATCACTTTTGCAGCTGAGTTTTCTTCTCTGTGAGTGCGAAAATTAAACATTTTAACATTTCTAGTTCATACAAGAAATATCCACAGCGTTTCAGCTCGAGCACCACTGATGAAGAAGTTGACACAGGAGAAAGAGAAGATGATGAAGAAGAAGAAGATCCGCCTGAAGATTTCTGTTGATTCTTCTTGGCCGCAGTTTACTAGGGTTTTTCTTCTGAAAGATGATATTGAAATTACTTGGTGATTCTCTTCACATGTTGTAGTTCTTCTGCGTTGACTGATAACTCAACTTTGAGGTATAGATTATCACCTAGTCGTTGTCCTTACTCTGAGAGATATCCGAGCTTCTCGTCTCTAAGGAACACATGCTTATCAGTCTAAAGCTTCTAGAATAATTCAAAAGTTTCAAGAATGGATTTGGGAAATTCTTTAAGCTAGCCAAATGAAAATACAGAAATATGATCGGTCTTCATCACATCCACAAAGAAACTACAAAATCAAAGAGAGGGGAATTTATTAAAAGGGTGAGCAACAAGGGATAGCAAGAATGATAATGGATTTCATGGTGGATAGGAAATTTGATTTAGTATTTGTTACTATTTATTGGTGTGCGTGTAGGTCGCAGTCTTATAAGATGAAGGAGGCGTATTCTTTGATTGAGAAGGCTATTATGATGTTGTTGTGGATATATTTCCAGCTATTGCCCCAATTATGCTACTATTACTGTTGTCATTCTCTTTTTCTTCGTTATTTTTATAGAAATGAGGTAATTTACTGAATATTCTCTGTGTATGCGCTTTCAGTTTGGAGACATCATTGAAAGTCATGTATTTATTGAAATTATATGCATCGAAATTCCTTCGAAATTAGAAGGTAATCTTCACATCCTTGGCGATATCACTAAATCGCAGATTAGTTGGCATGTAATTCACACCTAAACACGGTTCTTTGATATTAAACGACGATATGTATCTCTCGTACACATTCTTATAGTACGTATAGCATTCTCTCTCAGGTGCAATGACCTTCCCAGTATTGTCAAAGCAATCCAACTCGCAGAGCTCTAAAAAAGAGGTTAAATTTGATGATTTTTTTTTTGGAAAGCAAAAATAAAGAATAAAATCAAAATCAATTAATCATTAATTCATCAATTTTGTTGTTACGATTCTCAGTGATGAGCTGATTTGCTGTTTGCTATCTTAGCTTGATCGATAGCAGATGGTTGTTGCATCGCTAGGTGAATGCATGCAAGGTATCTGGAGTTACTTATTGTAATTTCAGGAATAAACTTTCTCGATTTGCTGAATATTTTTGAGTTATCGAAGGGTCTTCCTCGATTGAAGAGGCTAAATCATCGTGTGTTTATGCACAATTATGCTGAGAATTCGTTGTGTTGCTGCTGGGGAGTTATTTAAGCTCATAGACGATTTCTAGACCTGCACCACATATATCAATGTCTCGAGTTAGATATCCAAATGACGAATCGCAAATGAACTTCTCAGTGGTTTAGTTAATGATCCAATTCGCGAGCATGAGTGATTCTAGAATATCGTCATGCTCTATGTTCACGGCGACAAGAAGATGATCATCCCAACCGCTCAGAATACTCACCCTAATAAAACAAAAATCAAATTTAAAAAGATTAAATCTAGGATAATGATCAAGTTTTGGGTTTGTAGAAGAGAAAATATGTGCTTTTCAATGCATATTACTCTTTGGAGTGGTAGAAGAGAGTGCCAAATTGAAATGGCTCTGAATTTATGGTACTCTTCATAGCACTGCTGGTGTTATTCGAGTTAGTTTTGCTCAGCTAGTTCTTGAAAAATTCTGTATTGCAAACCATAACAGATTCCAAGAATTCTTCGACAGCTGCCTGGTAGTTTTCATCTCGACAGGTTAGCAGTTCACCGCCCCACTCATGCTTCAAACAATCAAGCAGATTAATAATATATTTTCATAGCAGCAATTAAGCTGTTTTTCGCTCTTTTTCTTCATATTTTTACTTGCATCGAAGCTAATAGAGTTCTCGAGAATCCCTCACATTTGCCAAAATCAGATTAATTCATTTTCGCTTTCAACGGCAGTGAAGCATAGTTTCGTTTAATAATAATACTTGCTCGCTTGATAAACTCACCACCACTTAACAAAACCACACTAGGTTCAGTACACTGTTTCACTATTCCTTCGATATCAAATACTTTTATTTAATTGCTTGTTTTATTCTTGTTTGTTCCTTTTTGTTCCTATTGTTGCTACATTAGATCTAACCATTGTTCTACGCTTGACATTCTAGTATTAGTTAGTGCATGCCCTTCATCATTGTTGGGGCTCAAGTTCTCCCCAGCTGTGTTTACAGATAAAACAACATGAAAATCATAAATAATGCATGGAATATCCAAATATGATTTTGATAAAATATTTTGTTTTCTCTTTTTTAACACTAATTGGTTCTCTTTGCCTTACCTAGTTGGGTTCCATTCTAAGGCGAGGTTGAATCATTGGAGTCTTCTTCTATTGTTATCTCAATATGATCTGGCTTCATGAGTTACTCTGCTACTGTTGCTGTGTTGACTTGCAGATGTTTTCCTTGATCTAATTAGTTTTCTTTATGTGCAGCTGCTGTGGTGGGTTAGTTTGGTTAATTTATGCTGCTCATTTCTTGCAATTCGATGGATTTCTGGTATTAATTTAGTTCAGCGAGCGAAATAGGTGTTTCCATCCCTGAACTGTCGATAATAGATTGAAATAGACATTTGAATAATTTCTCAGATAAATCCAGCAAACTCACGAAACTTGGTATTCCATACGTTTTGTTAAGAGCTATTGTCCATCTACTCGAATCTTTCTTGAGTTGTTTAACTTCAAAATGATCCTTTAGCTCTGCGTTGCTCCTAAACGATTCGATGTTCCTTTTGAACGCGCTAACTTACGAAGATGGGATCTTTACTTTTAATTTGAATTTCATTCCTAACCCGCAGTGTGCAGGTTTCACAGTGGAATAGCCTGCTTGAGAGGTAAAACTAAAACAATGAGATTGTTAATTATTATGAGTTGTTTGTTAGGTTGATTTGGTGTGGATTTCAGTTTCAGCTAAGGCATCTTCGAGAAGTTAAATGATAAAAACGGATTGAGCAAGATGATCTACAAAGTTATGCTCCCTACTAGCACTGCATTTCAATTCCAAATGATCTTCCTTGTTCACCCATAACATGAACCTACGAATAAGGGAAAAGAATGAATTAGACTCCTCTGAAGGGTCTCAACTGAGAACAAAACAATTAGGTTTATTTTTTGCTGTTGGTCTCTCAATTCTTTTTTACCTTTTATTTTGAGAAATCGCTATGAACCTATCATTCGGCCATTCTCTGTATCTTATTCCAGTTCTCGTCAGCACAGCTGATTCCCTGATAAGTTTATTGAACTGCACTGCTAGATTTGTTCTATCTTCTGATTCCAGTTCAGCTTCAAAATGCAGCAAGAGCACACAACAACATTAATAAACTAAATCCTAGAACTTTCTAGTTTTTCAATATTTTACAGAGATTAAATTGAAAAGGGAAGAACTTTCCAAGATTCTCTTTGATCGCTTCAGATAGCCTTGCGTTAATCTATGCTCTTTCAGTGGATTTAAGAGCTGAGTTGAACGCGCAGTCTCTAAGATTTCGTTTGATTTTGATTGTGAAATCTTCCAGGAATTTCAATTCAAGTTTTATCGAAGTTGTAGAAGGAAGGTTCCCAGAATAATTGTAACTAAACTACTCAGGGAGAGGATAGATACTTCCGAATAATGCCTGTTAGACACTGTGATACAGCGGCTAAAAAACTACTGCGCATTCAGCGTCACAAGAAAATAACCCAACCTTGTGTTTCTAGTTCTCCAACGCTAAATCGATCAAATGTCGTAAATCATTGGAATAACTTGTTCGTTTAGGCTTGCATTGCTGATACACTTCCGTCGAAAGGGCATGCTTAAAAAGATTACTGCAATCGGAGCTAAAATTCGGGAAGCTTATCTAAGGAATAAGTTCAACTGCTTCGGTGTTATCAATGTAAATCCCATTAGCTTTGAGAACATCAGATGGGACTTACTTCGCCAAGAGCTGGATCTGTTGGCAACAAACAAAAAAAGAAATTGATGTTATTGTATTATTTTCAGTATTTTTGCATTGTAAACAGCATCTAAAATAGATTGTCCTTCCTATTGGAATCCAAACTGCAAGAATGTAGTTTTTTATGCTGAGTTTGTGTGCATGTTTTCTAAAAAAATTATCATATGAGACCATGTACACAAGCGGCTGATCGTGTCTCTTATGCGCCATTGTGCTAATCAAATCAAGGAGTATCTCTTCGATCCTATTGTCTTTAAGGTATAGCAGTCCTTTTTTCTGTTGTTCCGTCATTGCAGTTTATTTTGAATTGTTGCTACCTCCGCCACTCATAATAAGTTCTATGTTTCCAATATTTATCTCTCTATCTGGATAGTTCTATTGCGTCTTTCCAGAAACAAGTCTAATTTGATTAAATACTCGCAAAAATATACAATTCCCCTTAAGACAAATTCAACCCATTTCGCAGAGAAGGCTAGTTAATATGGTATGTTTTTTGTGATAATTAATTAAATTAATTAAGATTTCCAAGGAAACCATTTTGCATTAGATTTTTCTATGTATTTTTGATTAATAATATTAATTGAAATGCTGCATTCAAGATGCATGTTTAGAGTATTATTAATAGAAAGGGCTAATTTTTAAAGGTTCCATTTTTTCGCATGATTTATGAGAATTGTTTGGAAACAATTAGAAAGAAAAAAACTAAATGACAACTGGAAATCGCTGTTCATTTACATTTTATATGTTTATCGCATACATATGTAACTAACTCATGGTAGTTTAGTGCTAATTTGAAAAAAATGGTGGTAGTTAAATCAAAAAATAAGTAAAAAAAGGAAAATTTAGTTTGAACTTTTGGTAAAAATGAAATATCTTTGCTTAATGGAAGGAATAGACATATCCACCAATGAAAATCTTTACAAAAAAATGAAACAAAACAAGCTAACTAACAAATTATTTTAAAACTTCTCAAATGGAGGCGCTTTTTTTGATCAAATAACCTTTACTAATCCTTGATCACAAAAGCTATTCATTTCATAGCTTTTTTGTGCTGGAATATTTTTAACTTTTGGTAATTAAATAAATCAATTACTTTGTTTATTTAGTCTTTAATTTGATTGGGGAGGGGTTAACTTTCAAATTGAACAAAAACTGTTTTTTTGCTGAGTAATTATTCAAACCAAAATAGCTCACTCCATTTATTTTTTTCTTTAAGTTTCTATCCAAGAATTTCATCATGAAGCTGCATTCAAGGGCATTTTTCATTTGAAACATCCGATGCTGCTCCAAACTAGACATGTTATTTGCTATTATCATCACGGATTCTTTATTTTTTTGACTCAAACAGTTTAAAACAGTTCAACTTATTAACTCAAAAGAAATAATCTCTCGTTCTTCTTCTACAGCAAATCAATCAACGAAAATCAAATATCTATCGTCAGTTCTGACGGAAGGTTTTATTCATTGGATTAATATTTTTATTATTTTTTTCCCTTGAACGGTCACTCTCCATCTGGTCTTTAAAATTAGATACATCAGACACATGCGTAGAGAGACACACTTGTTCTAAGATGATTTGCAACATATTTGAAATCTTTTCGATAAGCTCATGATAATCAAGCGAGTGTAGCTGATTATATAGGCCTTCAAATTTTATAAATAAAAATATTTAATTCGTGGAGCTTTATTATTATAAAAATTAAAATATTACCATCTCCTTATGAAATCTATTCTGATAGAAATACCTCTGCCAAAAGGATAATCAATATTTGTATTGAGATGTCGTTTTTGATGTTTATTCTCCAACAACCAATTCAAAGATTTCTATGTTAAAGGTTTTGAGTTTAGAACCAACAAAGGCTTAACATAATATGCAACGCAGTGTATTTAAATATTTTGAGTTAAAATACCAGTATTCGAGCCGTTTGTTTGCTATTTTAAATAGGTATTTTACCCATTTATTGATGGCCATTAAAAGATTATTTTTCAAATCCTCGCGTTAATTAATAAGTTGGATCTAGAGGGATTATTAATACCCATCTTGTTTTGTTCAATATCATAAATCTTAAAGATTCTCATCGTTCTGATTTGTTCTTTGCAATTTAGCATCAATATTTAGACATTGATGGTATCTCTGTTATCCTGATAATGATAGACAATCAATAAAAATTTGGTCTTTCAGAAGAATTTAAATGGAAAACATGTTATGTTTGAACATGCTATGGATAAAAGATGAATCACTGGGGAGAAAAACTCAAAGAAAAGTGACGAATTGATCTAGTAACAAAGAGGCGGGTGGGAGAAAGTACTGCTCCTATGATGCAATCAATCTTACGCATTAGATTTATCGCTTACGTCTCTGGTGCATTCTCAGAGTCGAGATAGTGTGGCCTCGTTTAAATCCCCCCCCGATAGGAATCGTTTCCATGGTAGAATTAGAAACAAAAACAACAATAATAATATCATAAGCAAAACTCAAAGAAACAACTCTTTCTTTAAACTCCAAAAAACGAAGAATAAAATGTCGGACGCATCCATTGCCTAATCCAGACTTGCAGCTCTCAACGCTTAGTTTGGTATTTACTCAATATTCATTTCGAAGAATATGAAATATGCTTCGACTTATTTTTAAATTTACTTATTGATTTTTTTTCTAGCTGAACTAACTCCTCCTTAGATGCTTCATTCCTATAGATCCCGTGGTACCACCGAAAAGTAGCCTATGTATGAGACCTTCTTCGGTCCTAAATGGGCATACAGAAACAAAGTCTATGACATTATCACATAGCACTCTGAGAAATTCAGTGCTCCTTACATCGACGAGCACGATCGTGAAGTCACTAGAAAAGTAGCATTCAAGGAACTCCACTTCATCGCTAAGAACTTGAACATGGGATATGCTGAGTACTTGAAGGATCCTCACGCTTTCTCGATGACTTCAAATGCTGTTTACTCATGGAATCCAGCTGTCTCTGTGAAATACGGTGTGCATTTTAGTCTCTACGGCAAGACCCTCATGAGCATCGGCACTGAAAAGCACATGCCATACATTCAACGTATGATGAAAATCGAAGACATTGGATCTTTCGGACTTACCGAAATGGGACATGGAAGGTAACATATCACAAATTAGTCTTGAAATGCTATTTTTTACAATTATTTCTTCATTTCTTTGTTTCTAGCAATGTTCGAGGCATCAAGACAACAGCAATTTATGATCCAGTGAAGAACGAATTTATCATTAATACACCGACTAATGTCGATATGAAGTTCTGGATTGGTGCAACGGCATAACTTGCTAACATGACTGTCTGCTGGGCACAGCTCTACATTGGTGAGAAATGCTACGGTGTTCATGCATTCCTTGTACCCATTAGAGATATCGACACTCATAGAGTTATGCCAGGAATTACTGTTGGTGATTGTGGTCCCAAACTTGGTTTAGATGGAATCGATAATGGATTCATGATGTTCCATAATGTTCGCATTCCTTATGACAATCTTCTGGACAAATTCTCTTAGATTGAAAATGGCAAATTCAAGACTTGGATTGAAGACGATTCCAAGAGATTCGGTCTCTAAATGGCCAGTCTCAGTGGTGGTAGAGTTGTTGTTGCTTTGAACGCAATTCTCAATTCGATTATCTCTGTGACTATCGCTGGAAGATATGCAGCTATTAGAAAATAATTTGGTGCACCTGGAAAAGCTGAGCAAGCTATCATCGAGTATCCCTTAACTCAATACAGAATTATGCCAAATCTCGCTACAGTCGTCGCATAATAACTCGCAGCAACTCAACTCTGCATTGTCTGGGATGAGAATCTCAAACATCTCTTGGATGTTAAAAACACCCTCATGAATGAACTCCACGCAATTAGCTCAGTCCTCAAAGCTCTCACAACTTGGACCTCTACTAGAATCATCACAGAAATGAGACAAATCCTAGGAGGACATGGTTTCTCGAAATTCAACAGATTCGGATAACTCTACAACGATAATGGTAAATATATTTGAAATTCAAAAATAAAATCTCAAACAGATTTGGAAATGATCTCTTCAATTGTTTTTTTAATGCTTTCACTTAGACATCAACACTACTTGGGAAGGTGACAACAACGTTTTACTGCAGCAAACTGGAAAGTTCCTGCTTGATGCAGCCAAGAAATTAATGAAGGGAAAAACCCTCCCCTTTGGATGCACTAAATACCTCTCTCTTGAGCCAGCTGAAGGAAAACTTTCTGGATTCGATACTGATGCTGATTACCTCGACAACACAAAGCTGCTCTCAGCTCTCTAATGGAGAGTCAATCTCGTAATTAACAAACTTACTATTTTCATAAATGAATTAACTTCTCTTTCATGATTGTTAATAACTTTTTATGATTTTGAACTACTACTTCAGCTCCTTCAGAAAACTGGAATGAAACTCTAAGAAAACATGGGAACCACTAAGAACGGATGGGAAGCTTTCAACGCTGTCTAGCCATTCTACTCAGTTGAACTTTCCAAATCATTTGGTGAAGCCTGGATTGCTGAAACTTCTTTGACTTCCGTTTCCAACATGACTCATCAAGCTAACAAGGTATTTTATTCATTTTACAATAGGATTATGATATCTTGAGTACCATCAAATGCAGATTTTAATTTAATTAACATTTTTAATATTTTTCTTTTTTTCTCTCTCTCAGAATGTCCTTTCAAAATTCTTGACCTTGCACCTCTTACAAACAATCGACAGAGACATTGGTAACTTCCGTTTCGGTGGGTTCATTAACTGCACTCAACACGAAGCCATCCGATCCACCATCCTTAAACTCTCTCAGTAAATAATTTTGCAAATTCTTAGCAATACCATTCATTTTTCTAATTTTGTTAAATTTCTTAATTTCCAGTGACTTGACGAGCGAGTATATTGGCGTGATCGATTCGTTATCTCCTCCTGACTTTATCCTCCAAGCACCATTCGGAGCTTCCGACGGTGATATCTACAATAGATACATCGGACTGATGTACTCAGCTAAAGACACATTCAAGAGAGTCGACTGGTGGAAGGAAGTCCACAAGGCTCACAAGAAATACAACTTCGGTGAGATCGAAGAGAATTGAAAATGATATCCCCCCACCTTTCCTTCAATTTTAACATAAACTTAACTTGAGGATTCTCTTTCTTTTTTATTCATTTCTACTATTAATTTAACTTCAAGGAGATAAGTCCATAGAAATAAACTATGTATCACACATTTATATGAATCGTAATTGTATTTCTATGACAAACAGCGCGTTCAATCAAAATAATTCAAAAATAAACTTGAACTTTTATTCAAAATTCCTAGCAGTTTTTAGATCATTTTTACACTTAAAATATCAAAGTATTGTTCTGTTCCTTCATATGAAAGTTAGATTCTTTATCTTTTTTTTGTATTAAATTCTCAATTTATTCCTTTATTCAACCTTCCTACTACTACTTTTATTCAGTATTGTTAGTATTTCTGGTACTTAGATCATATTTCACGAAGTCCTCATATGCTTTCTTGTAGAGAGGATTTGTTTCTAATTCTGAATAGTAGTCATATTTCTTGAGTATGTTATCCGTTGACTTCGTGAAATATGGATGATAAACGTAATGATCAATGACATTTGAGAAAATCATTGGCATAATTATAAATCGAAGGAAAAAAGATTTCCCTGAACTTTAGCATGTCAGTCCGAAGATAGGCCGGATTCTCTCTAAATAGTCCCCACCAACACCGAAGATCAAGGATAATACGATTTATGTATTCGAAGTGTATTTCTACTCGGTTCTCTCGAAACTATACAGTTTTTTCATGTCTTCGTGCTCGAATTTCTAGCGGAAATATGGGTGAGTGGAGAATAATAGTGCTGAGGAGATTCTATTGGAGCAGAAGGATTCAAAGGGCTAGGTTATAATGCTCAATGAGGGGATTTCTAGAACTACCTTTTAGTTTTCTTGAGTTGTCCGTAAAGCTGCTGCAGTCTTTATCTCCTCTTAGATGTATGCATCTGACATAAGCTCAGGAGGAAGTGGATTGCTTGTTAGTAGATTGAGTGTGGGATTTAGAGTTGACATTTTTTCGTTTGAGAGATTTATTTTTTGTCTTGAGGAGAGGCAGAGAGCACTTTCTAAGATTATTATGACTAGATGATAATGGCTTTGGAGGGATTGATAAAAAGGATTCTGCAATATTAAAAAGAAAAGAATGCCTTGATTTCAGTTTTAAGATTTGTTTTATATTATTTTATAAGAAAAAAGTTTTTGTTTAAGACGATTTCCTTCAAAGAGAATGAAATAATCAACTTTAGTTCACTTAGGATTAGTTTGATTGATTTAGTTTTAACAAATAATGTGAAACAATTACTACCTTTGTTCTATAAACGGCATTAACATCAAGAGGAACTACAAGTCTTGAGTGGGTCAACATCAAAATGCATGGTAAATAGGTAACCAATTTGAGTTCATCAATTTAACTAGTAAATTAACTTTTATCATATTGTTTCATTTTGTTTGGAATGTCCTAAAACCTGTATTCAGTTTTGCTACCAGTGTTTATTGTGGCTTATATCTTTCAAGTTATTAATAGCTAAGATTGAGAGGTTAAAAATATAAATGGATTTATAATCTCTCTTCTCATAATAAATTATGTTGTTACTGCTGCTGCTCCTGCTGCTTTTGATTCGAAGTTCAATATGAATATTCCTAGATTTTGGTGTGTATTCTTAGCACATTTGAAACTAATCCTTTGTAAAATATGGGATGGATCTAAAAACATGAAAACTAATTCCGAATACAAAAATATTTCCTTGATAGTTTTTCTTATCTTATTCTACTGGAAATTTTGATTTTCCTAAATATCCTATTCTTTTTATACTAATATTTAAAATATTAATTATTCATAGTTTAAGCTTGATAAACTTATACTTGAGAATACAAAATAAAAATCCTAATTGCAACCTTTCCTTCATATTTTTGTCAGGGATTTCTGTCAAATTTTCAACTCTTCTTCTTTGTCTACTCAAAATACTGTAAGACATATTGAATAGTTAGCTAGTTAAATGAGAAAATTGATTTATTATCTAAAAAAATTTTGGTAAGGACAATTTTTTCCTATGCTGAAATAATTTTTTCTTTTAATATTGGATATGCTTTCAGCAGATAAAACTCCTTTTCTTACCGTAGAAGTTAAATTCATTCTATTTTGAGAGACTTTAATGGTGGGTTAAATTATTGTTTTTATCTTTTGTTTTCTTTTTTTCTGAGGTTGATCTGAAAAGATTGCTGCGACTTGATGATCTGATAAGTTTGCGTCGACTTGTTGACCAAATTAAAGAGATTTAAAAACTAGAATAAAGGCAGTTCATAGAATATAATAAATTATAGAATCGTATAAATTATCTAAATATCTCCGAGAACAGCTCAGAACAAATCAAGAGATTTAAAGTGAAAAAACTGCTCAAAAAAAAACTAATGAAAAATAATTCAGAAATATCTGAGTTCTAGGCAGAATAATTACATTCACAGTAGTTAAAAAACGAAAAATAATCTCATTATAAAACCCAAATTAATACTCCTCGTATTGAAAATGATGGTAATTACGACGAAGAGAACAATCATCCTGATAAACTACAAGACACAGAAAGCTAAGATAAGACCAGACAAACACAAAATATCACTCAGACTAGAATTAAATAATTATTAATTATTATCTTAGAATGTGCTATCCGCATAATTTTCACTTATCCTTTGATGATATTCATAGGCCTTTATTAGTTTTTCAAAGCAATTTTCTGTGAATTTGGATCTTCGACATTCTTAAACAATATTTTGAATTCTCTATGCTTGATTTGTTTCTCTCTGAGCGTTTTAGCAGTCACAATCGGAGCATTCTTTAAAATCTAAACTGAAAAGAACATCTATCAAGCATGGCTGTTTAATGCCTTCTTACTGTTCTTCACACATGTTATGATTTTTACAATAATAAAAATGACGAAGTAAAAGAATATCGAGTTAACATTTGATAACTTGTGTTCGCTTTCTGGTGACACCCTGGAAGTTCTAATTCTGACTCCTAGAGTTTTTGAAAAGAATAACAAGATTCCTTGGGTTGTCGATATGCCACTGGAGGATAAAGAATGGAAAGATGAATATATTCAAATCATGGAACAATCGATTGAAGTGGACATTTTCACGCAACGATACAACACCTTAGTGAATAATCTCAAACATCCCATGATCAAATAGAATATTGGGTACTCGCTGATTAAGAAATAAAATTTCATTATGACAACGTAATTCTCGTAATTCATAATACTCTTCGCAATAGCACTCTTTAAGATCATGTGCTGCTTGGTTTACTTCTATATTCAGACGCAAGTGGGCGTCTATGAAATCGTTTTCATATTGATTCTGTTATTTTTCAATTTAAATGAAATTCATTGTCTGAATCTGATGCTCAGCAACTACGATTTGAGAAGGAAAACAATCATGATTTCAGATCTCAATGATGCTCTCAATGTATCAAAATCCTTCTCAGAATATTAAAAGAATCTAGACATCACATGTATCAATAGTATTGAGACTTGGGACAACAGTAGAAGAGTCGTTTTGGAGTTGTTTGAGGGGACTCAGAAGAATCTTGAGAAATGCTACATTTATATGTTTTTGTATTATCTCTTCATCTTGAACATTTGTCTGGCGGCGTATGGTGACATTTATCTCTTTACAGAGAACAATTCGGTGTTGCTGCACCCTTTGATGATAATTTCTGCTCCGATCAACTTCGTTTTCGTGAATTCATTCATTTTCTTTAGAATCTACTAAGGCTAGAAATTCAATGATAAGTTAGACGAATCTAGAGATCGAATTGAGCATCTCATTTCAATTTTTTAAGACTTATCTTAGATGTTTGATCTTTACTTTAGACAGAGTAGTATAGATGAAAACTACTACATTGAACTGCAGTAGTATATTTTTGGGGATGAGTTTAAGGGAAACCATCCAGAATTAGGTGAAAAAGTTGACAATAAATTAGTAGATCATCCAAGTTAAAATGACGAAACAGAATCCAAGAAATAAGACCGAGAGGAATGTGAGAGTGATTTCTCTAACTACATAAAAGAATACTCATCGAGTTATGATATTATTGTGAGTAAAATCAAGTACACTTCGAAATTTTACATCACACAGAATGAAGAGTTCCTGGGGAAGAAATATGATTCTTCCAAAGAAAGCCAGCTGCAAATCAACATTCTGGAGAACATCCTCAAGAGTCTCAAGCGAGTGAGACAGCAGATTGACGTAGACATTACCACCAAAGCGTATAAGTTGTTAGGTTTGTTCAGGCTTAATTTTCAAGATGCAATGATAGGAGTATTGTTTAGTCTCTCAACACTGCTCCCGCATATCATAACTTATTTTCTACAGCAGTTTTCGAGATCATTCTGATCTGGTAAATATTTTTAGATAGATAAAAAGAGGTAAACAAAAATATTTTTACCATGATTTATTATGTTTCTAAGGATACAACTCAATCAAGGAATCTCTTAAATCACAATGTGAATCTGATAATATATGCATTCATGATTATCAATGTATTTTAAGAGTTCATTAGCAAAAAAGATGAAGAAGATCACTTTAAAATTGAATGATATTTTGTGGGTTATTTTTTAGTTGAAAAAAAACAAATTGTATATTTTGAGATGAATAACGAAAGAAATTGAAAGGAATAAATAAATATGACTGGTGAAGGCTCTAATGGACAAAACGAATTAGAGCATAATAAAACTAATTCACCTCGCTTATATTAAATATTAAACAAAAAATTAAATTCTAAGAATAAATAGGATTGCTTTTCTTCTTTGTAGCTTCTTCGTTTTTCAATAATTATATTTTTTTTTGCTATCAAGAAGCTAAGACTAATGGCCGTTGCATTTCTTCTTCAATTCACTGTTGGTGGAATAGATTGAGCTTGAGCTTCTAATTAAATCCTTCGATTAAATAAATTTTAAGATTAAAAACAAATTAAAAGAGTTTCACTTTTTCCTTTTTTATGAAAATTAAATTATCTTTCTTCAGTTTACAGTTTTTTTTCGTAATTGATTTTCTACCTCGTCATGAGCTTCGCAGTAGTATCTTTAATAATCGCTATTAAGCTTGTCATTCCTATTATTTGGGAAGTGAGTATTATTAAAATAAAAATAATCTCCTTTTTGATGTTTAAGTGGGGGATTATTGGTAAATAATTTAGTTTGCTCTCTGTTAAGGATTCTCAACTAGATGCTTTAGATTATTGTGGTAGATGGCTGCTTCTTATTGATTGTCGGGTGGATATCTTCTAAGACGAATTGAGAGATTCATGGATGGTATGTTAGACGATTTTCATTTAAAGAGGTAATAAGATTTTGTTTTATGATTGGATTCTTCAACTTAAAATTAAATTTCTAGTGTGAGTAAGCGAAGCAGAAATTGTTTGGTCTTGTTATATACCTTCTTTAACGAATTTTCATATAGCATTTTAGCGCCCAACAGTTAAAATAAAAGCGACTTTATTAAACAAATCCTCTGTTTTTATTGCCAAAATCATTTAAATTTACCCAATTAGCTTGAGATTAAAGATAATAAAACCAAAACAAAAAAAAGAAAAATTAAGAAATCTTTAGGGGATAAAGTAATCTGACAAGTATCGTCACTATCTACAATAAATTTTAGATCCAAACAACAGAAGATGTCGAAGAAAGAAGCGTTCTTTAAATTCCGGGATGACTAGAAATCCGAGTCGGCTTCAGAAGCAGATGATGAACCTGAAGAATAAGTCAAAAAAGATGATCATGAAAACCAGACTGTTGCCTAAGTCAAGAAAGACATCAACGTAAGAGGTGCCATCCCTGATGAGGAGAATCCAGAAGAGCATGAAGAACATGCTAAAGAAGCTCCCGTCGAAGAAGTAAAAAAGCCCAAGAAAAAGAAGAAAGCTGTTGAAACCGGAGTGAAAGTGTTTTTCATCATATTCCTTGGACTCATAGTCAATATTCTTTTCACGTATCCGATGCTTATCCTCCTAGGAGTTTTCTTCCTAATAACTTCCATCTTTGACTTTAAATCTGAAACTTATCTGAAGTCCATCGCAAACTCCCTCTGCTTAATTATTATTTCTTGCAGTATTCTTGCTGTGGTGTTTGAGGCTGTTAAGAGCATCAAAAGTGAAGACGTCATAGGGTTGTGGTTCTTGGATGCATTCTTGCTATTCATCACTCATATTATGATCTTCACTATTATCAAAATGACTAAACAAAGCAATTTTGATTTTTCTTTCAAAAATATTTGTTCTTGCGGTGGAGATACACTTGAAGTTCTCATATTTTCCTTCGACAAACATCCTGAAGAGGTTAAACAGATAGAATGGGTAGTTGATGTCCCACTTGGTGAATCTGAATGGAAAGATGAGTACATTCGCATCATGGAAACATCGCTAGAAGCTGATATTATGACTCAGCGATTCAATACTTTCCTGAATAAACTTAAGCATCCCACCATCAAACAATACATTGGGTACTAGTTCATCAAGGGATAGAACGGTCCTATGAGGCCTTAATTCGCGTAGTTTATTACCCTCCTAGGAATCGCACTTCTTAAAGTCATGTGCAGTTTGTTGTATTTCTACCTACAGAAGCACATTGGTCTCAAAGATATCATTTTCGTAGTCATTTTGACAATCTTCAACTTCAATGAAACTTACTGCCTCAACATCATGCTCAGCAACTACGACTTGAGAAGAAAGACTATCATGATTTCGCATCTCAATAAGGCTCTTAAAATCACTGGAAAAGCTGCAGATTACTAAAGCAATTTAGACGTAACATGCACAGATAGCATCGAAACATGGGACAACAGCAGAAGAGCAATTCTCGAATTTTTCGAAGGTACCCAGCAGAGCTTAGAGAAATGCTATATTTACTTGTTCGTGTACTATTTCTTCATCTTGAACATCTGCCTGGCTGCTTATGGAGATATTAATCTAATTATTGAGAAGGACTCGATTTTCCTGCAACCATTGATGATCATCACAGCAACGATCAACTTCATCTTTATCAACTCGTTCATTTTATTTAGAATCTACTTTGGGCAGAAATTCAATGAAACCTTCGATGAATCTTAGGAAAACATAGAGAATCTCTTAGGAATTTATCAGGATTTGTCGCAGATGTTTGACTTATATTTCACTCATACCAACGCGGATAAGGAGTTCTACATGGAATACCAAAAGGAAGTATTTGAAAATGTAGTGGTTGATGATGCAGCTTAGAACTAAGATGAAGAGCTATCCAATGGGAATAAGGAATCTGAAAATAAACAAAAGGAAATTGACTCCAAAAAAGCAGAAGAAAATGAGTGCGCCAGCAATTTCTCTAATTATTCCAGAGAATATGCGACAGTTTACGAGGTCATCATCAGCAAAATCAAGTATATGTCCAATTTCTACATTGAAAACAAGGAAGAATTCATTGGAAAAATTTACGATTCCTCTAGCGAAAAGCAGCTTCAACTCAAAATGCTTGAAAACACTCTCAAGAGTCTGAAGCGCATCAAGTAGTAGATTGAATTCGACTCCAAGTCTAAAGGGTACAAACTACTTGGGCTAGTTCAAATTGGATTCTAAGACACTCTTGTTTTTATTGCCTTTGGTCTATCGACACTGCTTCCTCAGATCATCTCCACTTTCTTAGATCAATTCAAGAATCCAGCTCAAGCAAAGTTGTGAAAAGTGTTTTCGCAGATAATAGCAGACAAAAAAATGAACGAAGTTAACAATACATTCATTGAAATTTTGAGTTTGTTTTCAGTTTTTTTTATTAGAGAATCTAAGAATTTCATTTACAAAAGTTGTTATTTTCAAGCTAAAAACTCTTAAGAAAGATTTAGTTGTATATTTCTCCCATGATTTAATTTAAGAGCTGATAGGGAGGCTCACTAGTAACATACGTCAGCAAAGATACAAAGTGAGGGACACTTTAAAATCTAAATTATTAACTCAATATTTTTGTCTGCGATTTCCAGCAAATTTTTCTAATTTTACACAGTGTTTTCAGAATCAATCCAAGCATCCAAAACCCCAAGAAATGGAGCAGATTTTCAATAGTAAAGTGAAATGTTTATTGTTTCGTAGTTTTTACGAGAATTACAGCTGTGTGAGATGCATTTTACGTGCATTGAAAATCTCTTAGCCAGAAATCTATCAACAGAGACACAACTATGAAGAATTGATAGAAGGTGTCAGCAAGAAATTAGATGTGAAAAGTATGCTAACTGAATATGGATACGATAGCGAGTGGATAATCAGACATGGCTAGGTGCATAAAAATGGTGAACTATGCAGGATATGCTTAGGCATTATGCAAAGTGTAGATCAAAAGGGAAATATTGAAAAGATCGTGCATGATGTCAAAGCGTAGGATTTCGAGTTCGAAGCCTTCAAAATATTTGTAAAAGTCCCTCTTTCCACATAACTACGCATGCTGCATTTCCTTCGCTGTGGAGAGGAAGAAATACTCGCGGATGGGAAGCAGATTGTGACAGAAGAAGAACAAAAAGAGCTTACCAGTCTGACAATAAATTGGAAAGAAAATTTCATAGATGTAATTTACAAACATAAGCTAGGGGGGTTCTTCAAAGAAGGAATGATTTAATTAGAAAAGGGAAATTATTCATTTATTCTGCTTGATTTTGTTTGGACAATCAGCTTATGACACTCATTTTGAGGATCCTTATTTAAAAGCAAAATGGTTTTATTATTACATCTTCTTTTTTAAATAGATAAAGCAATCATTCAAGTGGGTTGTCCCAGAGTTGATGAGCAATAATTTCAAAGTACCTGCTACTTCAGCTGCAGATTGTCCTTTTGTGATAAAGTTCGGTATAAAAGCAGATGGAGATGATATTGCATAATTTGCTCATTTCAAAGAACTAATCGATCAACTTAACGAAAAATCAAAGAAAAAGCTCAAAAACAACTAATCCGAAGATGTTAATCTCCCCAGAGTTGATGCAATATCATTGAATCTCGATAGGATATCTCAATTACCGAGAAGTTAATTCCTGATGATTAGAAAGAATCAACTGCCTGATCCTGTGTTGACACCAGCGACTATTGAGATATCCGCTACACATCAAAGTATTTATTTCATGGGGAATTACTGCAAGTATTCAAGATATATGAGTTAGACACCTTGGTACATTGATGGGGTTAAGCTCTATGATACATCGATTTAAGAGGAAATAGCAGAAGATATCATACCAAATTTCAAAGTATGACTATTTTTAATAATGAAATCAAGGAAATAATGGTAATTTATTCTTTTTGTGAAGTGTAATAGCTATAAATTTTCATCTGGTGGAAGAGAAGACATTGACGTTAGGATGCTTGGAAATGGGAGACCATTTGTGATAGAAGTTGTAGATCCTAGAAGAGTTCATTCTCTGACAGACAAGGATTTGAAAATGTACGAAGAACAGCTGAATGCGAAAAAAACTGAATTGAAAGTTTATAACCTTCATTTCACAGATGTTAAGTGCTTTATGGTGCTGAAAACCAGTGAAATCGAGAAGATCAAGTCATATGCATGCATAGTTTAAACAAAGGATGTTGTTTCAGCTGAGAAAATTGAACATTTGAATGGCTTAAAAGATATTGCTTTGCAGTAGAAAACACCGATTCGAGTCTTACATAGGAGAACATAAATGGTGAGGACTAAGTATATTTATAGAATCAGAGCATTCTAAATAGGAGAGAGACATCTGATCGTGTATGTTCTCTCAAGCGCAGGAACGTACATCAAGGAGTTTATTCATGGAGACTTAGAAAGGACTACACCGAATTTAGGCACTTTCCTTGGGACAGAATCTGATATTTTCTAATTGGATGTTGTAAAACTGTATCCTCAACTAGATGAAGAGTCCATAAAAGATTTTGAAGAAGTCTGCACACCTCCTAGATCGATTACTCACTGGGAATGAGATGATCTTAGGATTTTGTTATTGCGAATAAATTATGTAAGTTTAATGTTCGTGAAAAATCTGAAGAGAAAAAAGTGAGATATTGTACATATTATTTTTTTTAGGAAATATCTCTAAAAAAACAAACAAGGTGAGGCTTATTTTCTCTAAAATTTTATGAAAAACAGATTAAGAAAGTATTCATGATTTTTTCTTTGGAATATTTAAAAAAGGATATGCTATTTATCAATGATCGGGGTTGGGGTTGGGGTTGGGGTTGGGGTTGGGGTTGGGGTTGGGGTTGGGGTTGGGGTTGGGGTTGGGGTTGGG
>Ga0302271_10000261_pt1 | contig 49691 bp, 29 predicted proteins | sample III_Bog_N1_1_FD_198767 | JGI IMG/M metagenome (GOLD analysis project Ga0302271, IMG submission 198767) | Peat permafrost microbial communities from Stordalen Mire near Abisko, Sweden - III_Bog_N1_1 | ecosystem: Environmental > Terrestrial > Soil > Wetlands > Peat | place: Sweden: Abisko...
TTAGTTTGGATCAGAGACATAATTTTCATTAATTGAGAATGTCATTTTCTATTAATTAACTTTTACCTACAAATTTAGTTGCAAGATGGAAAGGTTTTTAGACAAATAATATTTTCTACGCTTTCGAGAAAAAAATAAGGGATTAAAAAATATTTAATCTAAGATTCTTTCTCAATTTAGGAATCATAATTAAATAAAAGATAAATTATAGTAACTAATTTAAGATGTGTTATCATTTATCTCCAAGAAGTTTGTATTTAATTAGATTTCACCAATAACTTCTTTTTCTGCAAAGCCCAGAGGAAGAACTAATAATCAATCCCCAGTGAGTGAGGACAAAAAGAAAGACAAATTAAATTATAAAAGTATTTTCTGATTTCCCTCGCTCCAAACAATTATTGAGATACTTATGTTTTATTTCTACGAACTGGAGTAATCTAAATCCAATTCGATAATTATTATATTGCTTTTTCTCATACAATTAATAGAAACAACATTTGCGCGAAGATTGTAACTCTTTCGAAAGCTTTATTGAAAATAATACTATTCAATTAAGAAGTATATTTTACTAACTTATGATAAAAAAGAATCTAAAAAACGTTATTTCATTACTGCCAAAGAAAAGTTAAGGATCATTATTAATTATAAAAATCAAAAGAAAAATCAAAAAAGGAATTTACGTAGAAATTTATTGTAGTAAGCATATCTTGATGAGAAGCTGATTACTGCAAAAAGAAGAAACAAATAAATCTTTTTTGTTATTAAAATGCTGTCGTATTAAAACATTTGTATAAACATAACCCAGAAAAAAACAATTATTATCATTATTAAAGTCAGAAAAGATGAGTGCCGTTGATAAATCATTCTAATACGCTGTTCCCGTTAGCGAAAAGAAAGAAGGAGAAACACCCATTTATAGAAGCTGGGAATCACCTAATGAATTGTAGAAATCGCCTTTCAAGGGCGTCACCAACATGCAAGAATTCTTCATCAAACAATCTAAAGATTTTGCTGAATAGCCATTGCTGGGTACACAATCATAGGATAAGACTCACTACACCTGGAGAACCTATAAATAAGCTAGTGAAATAGCAAAAAGACTTGGAACATCGATTCTCAAGAATAATCTTTTCTAGAGAATCGCAAGTGAGAGTGAAAACATTCCAGAAATCAATCATTTTGGTATCTATTCAAAAAATAGAGAAGAGTGGTTACTCTTGGAGTTCGCTGGTTATTTCTACAACTTATCAACTGTTCCTCTCTATGGTAAAAATTATTGATTTTCTGTATTTCATCGCTCGCTTCGTTATTTCTCAAATAATACCTTTTTCTCACCTTTCGAAATATCTTCATTTGTTTATTATGTTTTAAATTTAGATACACTTGGAGCTGATTCCATGTCATTTATCATGGAACAAACCCAAATGAACTCAATTTTCATCAGCGCTGAAAATGTCCCTAAGCTAATTAAACTGCCATAACTGCATCAACTTAAAAATGTTATTAGTTTTGATGAGCTCGATGCTTCCCTTAAAGAATAGCTCAAAAGCAAAGGACTTAATCTTGTTTTCTATCATGATCTTTTAGCTGTCGAGGAATCTGAAATAGCTCCATTTCATGAAGTCCACGAAAACAGCATTTATTCGTTCTGCTACACATCTGGAACGACAGGACATCCAAAAGGAGTGCTCTAAACTCATAAAAATGCACTGAGCTTTTTAGCTGCCTGCATTAACAAACCTGGTAGCTTTGGAATTCTTCCTACAGATGTCCACTACAGTTACCTTCCTCTTCCACATGTATATGAGAGACAGATTGTCCTTACAATAATGATGGGAGGTGGATCTGTTGGGTTCTATGGAGGTGACATTTCAAAAATGACACAAGATTTAATGCTTTTGAAGCCAACTCTTTTTGCTTCAGTCCCAAGAATATTCAATCGCTACTATTCTAAAATCAAAGAATCCTTTACAGCACTTCCATAAGACTAACGTGCAATTGTAGACCAAGCATTTGCAGAAAAACTAGCAATAATGAGAGAAAATCCAGATAAAGTTGTTAGCGAAAAATGGGACAATCTAGTCTTTAAAAAAGTTAGAGAATCTCTAGGAGGAAGAGTAAGAGGATTCGTTACAGGAGGAGCAGCTCTTTCAGGAGAAATATCTGAATTCCTCAAGATCGTATTTAGTTGCTGCTTCAACGAGGGCTATGGTTAAACTGAATGCTTTGGCGGTGCATTCAACAATATTCCCACAGACGGCAATTATGGAAATGTTGGAGGTATTCAAACAAGTCTAGAGTATAAGCTTGTTGATATTCCAGAAATGGGATATCTCAGCACTGACGTGAGTCATGGTAAAATTATATGGATTTCTTCATTTTTACTCATGTTCATTTATTCAATAGGACAACCTGCTCCTCGTGGTGAAATATGGCTTCGTGGAAATTAAGTTTGTGCAGGCTACTTTAAAGTAACATTTTTAATTTGTTATCTTCTTAGTTTCTCATATTCTTTTTAGGATCCTGAAAAAACTAGCTAAACAATTGACTCAGATGGATGGTTGCACACTGGAGACGTCGCTGAAATGATGCCAGACAAATCAATCAAGCTTATTGATAGAAAAGGGAATCTTTTTAAGTTATCCCAAGGAGAATACGTAGCTCCTGAAAAAATAGAAAACATATATTCTAGAGCACCAGGTGTAGCTGAAGCATATGTCCATGGAGAACCTCTTCGTAGTTATCTCGTAGGTTTACTTATTGTTGACGGGGAATACTTGACTAAATACGCTAAAACTAATGGAATAGAAGGAACTCTCAAGGAATTATGCGATAATCCAAAAATTATTGCCCATGTATTTGCAAATGCAATCGAAGAGGGTAAGAAAGCTGAATTGAATGGTATCGAACAAGTAAAAGCTGTGAAGCTTGATCCTACCCCTTTAATTGCCCATGGAGTTACCACCAATACATTTAAAATCAAAAGACCCGATGCAAGAAGAATATTTAAAGAAATCATGACGTAGTTGTATGACGAAACAGATGCTAAATTTGCATCTTCTAATGCAAAGCAGTGATTGCATATTTGTTTAACAAATTAGCTTTTTAAAATACAAAAACATATTTTATTTGTTTTCATTTTCATTTTCTCTTATCTTTTCATATTTGAGATAATTATAATCCTTTCACGATTTCAGACTAGAATGCAATTAAAACTCATGTGTCTCAGCCTAATATTTTTTAGACTTACAAGAAATATTTTTTAAAAAGATCTTCCCGCAGAAGACGATTAATTACCTGAGATTTTAACGCTCGTAACAATTATCAATTTATTATTTTTTCAAGACTGAAAATTGAATAATTGATTTAATAATTTACTTGTATTACTCTTCCACCTATGCATGAATTAGTAATACTAGATGACAACAAATAAACAAGAAATTGATATTTCAAAAAGAACCATTAGGTTGTGTTTAAGATAAAGTAATTTAGAAGCCTACGTATAATTCTGACAAACATATTTTATGAAAAATATAACTCAGCAATTTAGTTTCTGATTATTTAAATTAAATTTTCTATTGTATTATTTCTGCTCCCTCCCCCCCATAATCCCCCATTATGGTTTATCACCACAGATTAATTTTGAAACACTCAATTTCAGTTTGAGAATTCAACCCTTATTTCTAATATAATTTCAGAATTCTAAGCTTACAGGTCTATTCATTCATCAATAATTTCTAATAAATCCCCAATTATGACGGAAGATTTACTTCTATTATTACAAAATACACATCAGAAATATAATAAACAGCCACAACCAGTTCATCATGAAAATAGCGTTATTTTCTTATCTGATGAGTGGAACAATACCGCATCGATTCTTAATTTAAGAATCTCTAATAATAGCCTACTGGAGTTAAATGAAATAGATTCAACCTACGTGCGTTTCACTTTTAAAAAGTTTTAACATGCATCTACGGAGTTTTATGTGAAATTATAAATTATGCTGGATTCTATTAAGAAACCACAGAAAAGAGTGGAAAGCAATTTGATCAAAGAAACATTAATTACAGGATAATTCACCCAACTATTCTACTCAAAAAACAAAACACTCATTTACTATGGGCTGCTCACTATCAGCTGCTAAGCCTAAAAACTCTCTTAGACTGTCTCTCAATAATTCAAATCTCTAAAAACTAATTCACAAATACAATGAATAGTACAGTTTAATTTCAACCTTTCGCTTTTAACTCTATGAGGATCTAGAAATACCTCATTTTGTTGAGGAACTCAATGAAAAAGCTTCTTTTCCTGCTGATGAAATACTAATCTATGAGCGTCTTGTTAGCATGAAAACCATCTACTCCAGTGAATACTACAATGTGGCTGTAAAACGAATAAAAGATTAGTTCTCTAAGCTCAGGCGATTTGGATAAAAATTAATTTTGTCACTAGAATAAGACCAACGAGTTGTGGATAAATTTAATGGAAAAATGAACCTCCCAGATAAAACTCAATCCCTTTTAGCTGAAATCTAGCTCAAGAACAATGCTTTAGTAGGCTATTTTAAGAACTCACTGCTTGATGAAACCAAGACTACTCTGGCTAGAAGTCGCACAAATTCAGAAACAGATGATTGTGCTAATCAGTAACCATCTAATCCTTAGAGATAGTGAAGTATCTTAGCACTAAAAATCATCTTTAGTAGACTCAAAGCTCTTCCCATACAAGATAAAACATATTTACAACTACTTTTATTTAAAACTTCTTTTCTTTTTAATAACTGTTTCACTTCTACTTTATATGTTAAGCACTTTTCAAAAATATTTCAATTTAAACGATTTAAAATTTGGAATACTCTTGCTATTTTGACAAAATGAATGTCCAAAAATAGATGAAATCATAAATTATTCCAGGAATATGTAAGAAATATTTGAACGCCATACATATCTTCATTTTTTTTAAATTCTCAAAAAGAAGAAGTAAATGATTACAAAATTGATATATCTTGAACGTATCAATTCTTTGAATGGTTTATTACCACTCAAGAATAATACAAATAGAACGGCTAGCAATCAACCACTGGAAATAAGGAAAAGAGTGGAGGATAGTGGTGCTTATTTCAAATAATTCAAGTGGATGGCAAGCACTGAGTGAATTATCAAAGAATTTGATTTATTCGAATAATTTCATATGGCATGATTAAATTAAGTAATTTTGAAAAAAATAAACTGTCTGCTTTATTTACCTCAATCTTGAATCTTAAATAAGATGGAGAAATTATGATCAACCCTTTTTTTAATTGTAGCATTTACTTCATTTAAAACTTTTCTAACTATTTTTGAAACTTTCCCTATTTTCATATTCTTTAAATGCATCAAGTATGGTCTTATTTCCTAACAATTAAAAGACAAAAGCTTATTTTTTAATTTCAGTTCTAGCCATATTTCTATCTAATGATAAACATTTTTATATTGAAAGGAATGAGTTAAGATTATTTTTCTTTTAATCTTCAACATATAAAAAAGAAATTGCGACTACTTTTGAAATTTCTCATTCGCTCTTAATCTCAAATTGATAATATTTAATAATCAATTCAGTTTAAAATAATTCTTGGCATCTTTTTGAAGAAAATGTCTTAATTTTAAATGAAACTTTTTCCTGATGAATACAAATTAAGAAATGTTGGACGCCGACATGTGAAAAATAATTAAAAAAAGAGGATTCTTGTATCAGAGAATATTAACAATATGGAGCTATTTTTACTTGATTGTTTGAAGGTTTTATTATCCCAAACTGATTGAAGAAATGAGATAATTGCTCAGAGATTTTTTACAAAAAAATAACTTGAAAGACCTTCTTACTAAATTAAATAATCAGTTTAATTTATTTTCATCACTGAGAACAAATGGGTTTAAGAAAGGAAAAATAAGACAAAGATGTGTCATTCAAGAAGAATGCATCTACAACCCAGAAGAGCACTTAAAATGAGTCGCTACCTCGTTTTACAAGTACTTTTTAGAAGAATGATCCTAATCCAGAGCATCGCTTTAACAGTAAAACTGTCAAGACATAAAAATATTAATAGCTTTATCAATAAAATGAAAATAGTTTCATGATTAATTTACTGACATAATTCATTCTTACTATTAGAACATTTCTCCTAAAAATATGAAGAATCATTGCCTCTTATTAAGCAGATACAATACGAAAAGGATCAAGTCAACACACCTTTCGTTAATGCGCAAAAAAGTCTCCGCTTCATTCTTCAATCTGAACTCAAAAACGGCTTGATTCCAGCAGATGCTGCAAGCTAGTAAGCTACCAAATCGAAGAATAATAAGAACAGTAAATAATAACTAGGACCCAGATATCAGTAAAATCAGCATAACTTCTACGATACTGAGAATTCTTTTAACTCACCTCCTTATGAAAACTCTAGCTTATCTGAACCATTTCTTGTAAGTTTTTAGCCTTTTGTTTTAACAAAGATTCTATTGAACTTTCAAAATAAAGATGGACCTAACGAAGATTGGCGAACTTGAGGAAAAACTTCAGTGGATCGTTGATGTAACATCAAAATAATTTATCTCTAATGTGCAAAATTTACTAAATTCTTTGATGCAGTTTGTCATGAAAGGAGAAGAAGCTGGATACCCTAGCTTTCAAGGATATTGGGAAGTTCTCTTTGAGCTAAGACTTGAGAAACTGCATGTAAATAGTTGCATCCAAGTATTTCCAACATCACAATAATTATTTTTAACAGACACTTTTCAAGGATGGACAATGGAAGGAGAACATTGACTTTGCTCTCTTGCTCAATGTAATAGATTTTATCTTAAAATCTTAATTATCCTTAACATCATTATTTTTACCAGATTGCTAGTGTAGCTCTATTCCAATGCCTCTCACTCAAGTTACATGAATCTCCTTAGTTGATGTCCTATGTGTTTTTTCAGAAGATTCACAATGATATCAAGAATATTTTAGAGTTAGTTTTTCAAACTCTCATGATTCTTATTTCTCAAATTCTCAATAAAGTTCCTCTGCAAAGTCAAAATAACGTACAATTCTTCGATTATCACAAACTCAAACCAACTTATTCTTAAAATTTTTATTTGAAGGTATGGTTTACAAGCTTAGAAAAGATGATATTCATGAAAAAGATCTAAAACAGTTAGAAGAATGATGATCTGTTCGATGTGAAAAGAAACAATCAGCTTGCAGAAACATATCTAAAAACAGTGCTGAAGTAAACTTCTTTCATTATCAGCTTTGCATAATTAATTTTCTTAGATCATTACAGAGATAATTCCTCCTCGAAAACAAGGACTTAGATAAAATTAAACCAATATTCTCAGTGATCAATCACTCGCTAAGGGAAAGATAAAATCTACCATGTAAAATATTATTTTCACTTAATTTATTAAATTGAAGTCATAATCAATTTTGGAATTTTCAGTGATAAAGCTCAGAGAAAATATCATAAACGGCACATTCCTCTCTGTAACATATTCCCAAATTACAAAATTGCAGTCAATTTAACTCTCTGATACTGCCTAAATAGATTAAGCAAGACAATGTTAAGGAAGATTCGATTATGAAAACAATTTATCATCCAGTAGACATTCATGGAGGATACTCTCCTCTTGATTTAATTGGTCTCCCTCCTGGAGAAGAACAAGTTCTCGAAGTTCCATTCCTTCCTCCTCGCACAGCAGAAGAACTAAAAGCTAAACCTTATACACTTGTATTAGATCTAGATGAGACACTCGGACATTATGTAAGGATTAAACTAACTAATTCTGTTTCTTATCTTATCTTTTCCTAAAAAGGATTCAGAAAAACACGCATTCTTCGAGAGACCATTCTTGCTTGAATTCTTAGAATCAATGTATTAGAAGTATGAGCTGGTTATCTTTACAGCAGGACTCAAAGATGTAAATTGTGAAATAAGAATTACCTTAAGTTTTGACATATTTTTTGTATTTTTAGTATGCAGATTCTATCATTCCACAGTTTGACTCAAAGAATTTAATCAGCTACAGATTATACAGATAACATTGTAACCTTTAAGGGCTTGTCCACATCAAGGTATCTTCGAAACTTGTTTAGTCATAGTTAACTTCATTTTCATAAAAAACTAAAGAAATTTGTGATAATATAATTTTGCGAAAATAGGATTTAAATAGTTTAGGAAGAGATCTGTCTAAGACCATCATACTTGATAATAATCAATATAATTTCCAATATCAAACAGAGAACGCAATATTTGTTACAACTTGGTATTCCGATATGGCTGATACTGAACTCCTTGATCTCAAGAAAGTGCTTATCAGTAAAATAATTAAACTTTTATTATGCATGTTGAAATTAAACTACCTTTGTATTTTTCTCAGAATTAGCAGACAGCAAGCCAACAGATGTAAGATGGGCAATGCAAAAATACAGAGACCATATCATTCGGCAAATATCAAGTGGAGTCAAAAACCCTTTTGGTACTCTTTGACCATATTGCTTAATTGTTTTTTGTATAAGAATCAAGCTTTGAAAAAGGAGAAAATTAAAGTTCAAAGAAAACAAAATTTTAAATACACAATCCAATTCTATTCTATTTCATATGTGTTAGCCTTTTCACAAAGACTTAATGTTAGAAAAACTTTATAACTTTTTAAAGAGATAATCATGCGAAATAGCTCATTTCAAATTTAGAAGTTTTGTGGGAGTTTCACATAAAGATACAGTTCTACTGGTATTCTACAAAAGGAAAACTATTTCTCCACTCATAAATAAGCAGTTCTTTATTTCTTGCTTGTAAAGAAGCAGACTCTTAATCTTTAAGAAGCAAAAAAGTTGAGAAATAGATCTTGCTTTTGTTAATTTAATTTACTTATTAACTCTTCATTTTAATAATCAAGAATTTTACTCGCTCTACAGATTCAAATAAAGGATCCTCTAGATGCAAGTACACCTGATAGAACATGGGATAACAAATTCTCTAACTTTTTATCCTATGCCATGATTTCTAGCTCATAAAATCTTCAAAGACACAGTAAGAAGTAGATTTTAACTCAAATGGAAATTATGAAGATGATATACTAAGCAGATGTTATGAGGAATTAGTTGATGAATCGAGTATTCAATATTAAAGTGGATAATAAAACATATTAACTTTTAATCTTTTTCATTGAATATTTTAATATTTTCATTAAAGTGGGATGAGAGGACCTGCTTTGGCTGCTGACAAATGGTGATCAATTATCTTAGAGAAACTGAACCAACCTCCTCCTATATTAGCTGATGTTTCATGGAGTAATTCTTCCAGTCCTTGTTTAACAACTAAAGGTGTGGCATCCTTGAGAGTTAAAAAGAATCATGCTAGATCAATATGGTAGTAATCTTTCTTCAATTTACTTATTTTTTTTCTAAGAGAGTGGGATTTGAATATACTAGTAAGTATGAGATTATTGATTTTTTAATTACTGGGATTGTATTATTGGCCTATATTTTTAGGACTCCTTGTCCCATACCTTCGATCGAAGCTCATCGACTCGACACTCCAAAACATAATTAAAAAGAACATGTTGTTCAACATATTAATATGTAGAAACACTTTGTTGTTCTATTTTTTCTAATTCACTGGTTGCCTTTCACCTGGAGAACTTAGATGCAATCTCTGTTGTAATCTGTGAGACATCCTTTATTAATTCTTGTACTTCGTTATTAAAGTCGTTATTTGTGAAATAATTTCCTAGTATTTTCTGAAAAATTATTTTCAAGTTGTTACTGCTTTTTGGTAACAATTTGATTCTGCTTTTTCTGCAATATCCAATAACTTGACTTGCTCATTTTCCCATCTTAGAAATACTTATTTTAAATATTCCCGAATGGTGTATAATTGGTATTTTTCTGTTTAGTTTTTTTAGTATTATTGCTATTGTTTGTTCTTCTTCTTGTTCTTATTGAAAAATAAAAAAACAATATTTTCTTTAATTAATTTGTTATAGAGCTCATACATTGATGAATTAATAAAGCAGCTTATCATATTCTAATACAAAATACAATAAATTTCAATGTAATTTGAGTCTAGTGCTTCAGCAACCAGTGTCAAATCCGAAATAATTGGTGTGGTCAGCAGCGCTGTAAACCTTGAGGGAATCAGAGCAAGAAGGATCTTCTTCGATTGGGCAGACTTTGAAGTTTTTAACTGCCCCGTTGCTTAGCATCCAGACCTCGTAGTTTACGTGCTTGAAGTTCATGGCTTACAATGGTACGTGAGGGACAATGTCTCTGTAGTTGACGACTCTCAAGCCATTTGGAAGGACGCTCATGAAGAAATCGAAAAATTATTGATTTCCTACTCTGGGAGATCCGAAATTCATGAAGGTGATTTTAGAGGGATTCACGAGTTTGGCGACTTCTAATGCAGAGAGAGTTGCTACAGCACCACCAAGAGAATGACCAGTTACGATGACTTTAGCTGTAGGGTGTTTCAAAGCGAGAACACTGACGCAGGCATTGATTCCGATTGAGACTTCAGAAAGTGCAACTTTGAAACCTTAATGAACCAAGCATCCTTCACAATCAGGATAAGCAACTGGATGGTAGACGAAATCTGTAATCCAGTTGTTGACAGTGCTGCTTCCACGATAAGCTACAACAATGCGATTATTTCCAGAATCATATCCACAGTATCCTTGGATTTGACTGACTAAACTGCTGAAAGCTTTAACATCAGTCATTCCAGGATGACGCTCGCAAGTAGCACCACAATTCCATTGTCTGATATTGTTGATATCACAGTAAGATGCTTTGGAGTAGTAATCGATGTCAATAGCAAAATCAGGGTCGAAAGTAGGCACAGTTGAATCATAGTAGATTTAGAATCCAACTCCAGCAAAGATTGCTAGAGAAACAGCCAACAAGATGATAGCTTTTGTGGACATTGCTGTGAATTAATTTCTTGTTTTTAGACTTGTTTTATTGATTATTAGTGAATTAAGACTTGTCTCGCAGCTCATATATAGCAGACAGGAGGTATGAGCCTTCTTAAAAAGAAGGTGAAAAGGTGGGGATTTAACAAAGCAAATCGATGGTAAACTAAAAATCTTTTATAACAAAATTAGATTTGTGGATCACTGTAATCCAAAATTGATACTCTTATTAGAGAAAAGACGTCGATTATGCCAGAGATTTCCCAGTGGGAAAAGAGAAAAGTGTTGACTTTTTTTGGGTTCTTTAATATTTCTGAAGAAAAATTAGATCGAAAGTAAGAAAAGCGTATTAAGTGTAAGATAAATTTAAAACATGAGGGCATTTTAGTCTTTTTTTGATATTTGTTATCCTTTCTTCAGACAATTTCTTCTCTTAGATAGCTCTTTAAGTGCTTTTTCTTGAAAACACTGAGGAAAAGTAAGGGGGGGGGGGGGGGGGGGGAATAAATTTTTAAACTTTTTTCATAAAAAAAAAAGTGAAAAAAAGAAAAACTTTTTCACCTTTGATCCTAAATAAAAACGTGCAAACAAGAAAAAGACTCTTTGCCCTCTTCCTTGAGTTCATCCCAGTGATTTTAAAAAATCCATATCTTTCAAAGTTCAAAATGATCAATCTTTCACAAGTTTTATTTTTCTTGAATCTATGAACTTAAATAGTTAATCTTTAATTTTATTTCACAAGAATAAAATATTTTAATCATTCGGTTTTGAGAGTTAATCTCTCATAAAAGCATGCAAAAGCCTTCTTTTTTCTCTGAATTAGATCCAAAGTTTCTTTGATGCGCCTTGAGAAAAAGACTGAAGAATCAGGTACTTTTTCGAGTAGTTTATTGAACTCCTGGATGAGCCAATCAAGATCATCACTTCTTGGACTGAGATTATCAAACACAATATTAGCATATTCTTAAATTTGATTTGCATAAACAGTCAAGATATCAGTGAACCATTTTTGTTGGTAAGGAAGAATATCCTCTTGTTTCTTTGTAGCGATAAATCCTTCCATAGAATTATTCAAAACTCTTTGCGAATATTTTTCTTTATTGATATATTCACTCCAAAGTACTACTCGTTCTTCAGGAGTTGCTACCAATGCTCTGCATTTCTGTTCCATGTTCTTGGATGTATCTGATGAATCTCTCTTCAGTTATTCATTGAATATCTGCACAATAATACAATTCAAATAAACCCCATTTCTAACTAAAAAGAAATCTTAACCTCTTGTTTAGTTTCAAGCGAATACTGCTATGAAAAATGTGCAAGTGTGACAATAGCCCATTATCCATCATTTCCAATTTCAAACTCCTTAAGAATGTCACTCTATCCATGGAACCACTTGACGAGCATATCGATGTGTTCCTCTGAGCTAGCGTAGTGGATCAGAGCTCCTTTAATAGTAATGATCTTATTCTTTTATTCTTTGGGTGTTGCTTGTAAGAACTCCAAACAGAAAGAGAAGAGTTTTTGCTTAAGAGCAGAGGAGTATTTCGAAGGAGTGTAATCTTTGATTGCATTAGCTAAGTAGGTGAATTAAGCGGAGACAATCTCTTCACTAGTTTCGTGTCTCAGGCAATTAGTGAAAATATTGACATACTCTTCCGTTGATAATTTACCATCTCTGACCTAAAAAAGATAAAAAAAAGTTGTTTAGCAAGTTGTTTTGATTTAAAATAAAACCATACCATATCGTAGAAAGCCTTCCATGTGAGGGTCCTAGTTAGGGTATCAGAAATTCTAATAAGATTAATCTTGAAGAAATCCAAAGATGCAGGATCTAGAAGTACTTTAATGAATGCGTAGTCACCATAATTAAGCAACACTGCTTTGAATTGTTTTGAACCATCGTATTGAAGAGTTGTTTCAGAAGAAGCATTCAGCACGATTGTTTACTCAGAAATTGCACAGTTCTCATCGAAAAATGCTACTTTCATGTTATGTTTTCTCAGAGTTGGATGAGCTTCCAGAGCGCACGTTTGGAGAATTTTCAAGGTAGCAGCAGGATCAGAATTTGAAGGGTCAAAGACAGGATAGCATTCATTAAGTCCTGCAGTTTAGATCCACTCTTACTGCCATTCAGCTAAAGTAAATCCTAGATTTAACTCAGAGAATTCTACCTCAAGATTGTTAATGAAGTCTTTCAGCTCTGCATTTTTGAAGGCATATTTATTAAAGTACCTCTTCATTGCTGAAGAGAATCTATCTTCGCCCATCAATGAAAGAAGTTACCTCATAGTTGAAGCTCCCTTAGCGTATGTTATCCCATCAAAGATACTCTCTGCAGCCTCAGTATTAGCAACATCTCCAGCAATAGGATGAGTGGTTATCTACTGATCAGTGTTGTAACTTGAAAATTGTAAAAAAATAGGCCCAAGAACAATTTAATCTTGAATAGAAAATGAAAACTTACCCCCAAACTTTTCTATTGTTAAAAAGAACCCATCCATCAGCGATTCTGCGAATCTTTGAAGTGATTTTGGTCAGTGCAAAATGGCCAATGAAATCAGCAAAGGATTCATTTAACCAGAGATCATTCCACCATTTCATTGTGACTAGATTTCCAAACCAATGATGAGACAACTCATGGGCTATGACGTTGAGATAAACACTCATTCGGGTGTCTGAAACATCCTCCTTGAATACAAATCGGGTATCATTGAAAGTGACTAAACCGGCGTTCTCTTTAGGATCAACCAAAAAAAATGATGATTTGAAGGACTCATGTGATAATGAAATTCATTATTACCCATTGCTCCACAGTTGAATTCAGGGCAAAATATTTGATCATATTTCTCAAAAGGGTAGGGATATCCAAAGAATTTCTCAAAGAGTTGCATGCATTGGTCGGTGATTTCAAAGATGAAGTCAGCATACTTCTCAAGATGAGGGATCATGGATTCTCTCGCGTAGAGATTGAGAGGGATTCCCTTCGCAAAACAAAAACAAAGTTGAATAATATCAATTATTAATTATTGTAGCAAACATTCTTTTTTACATTCGAGGCATTGGGTCCCTTAATGAGGTTGTATGGTCCAGCAGCAAATCCGAAAATGTAAGAAGGCAAAAGTTTAGTTTTTGGGAAAGTTGCCAGATTCAAGGATTGATTATCTGAATCAAGTTAACTTAGAATTGTGTCTTTAGAATGTGTGCTTGATGGTGGATTATCAGCTGGGGTGTTAGAGAGAACAATCCAATCTGAGGGGTGAAGTGCAGATAATGTGAGAGTGGCTTTAAGATCTGGCTAATCGAAAGTCGGGAAGATTCTATTGCACCAGAAGGCCTCGCATTGGGAATAGATGTATTATCTTCCATCAGTGTCAGTGAACGAATGCAGACCTAGTCCATCATCTGCATAGTCGTTTTCATACTTTAACACAACTGTGTTTTACTAACCCAAAAGGAGTAAATTCAATGGGAGTTTCACGAAAAGTCCATCGAAAACATTTGAGTAATTTGGTTTGGTTTCTGCGACTGCTTAACCATTGATAGTCAAGTTAATTAGATGTCCTCCTCTGAAATCAATAAATAGATCTTGAGTGAGACTATTTTCAACTACGAATGTAGCTACAAGGTGTCCACGGAAGGTTTTCCCCTTATCCAGCAGGAGAGACAACTCGTAGTGGATAGTCTCGTGTTGAATTGAAGCTGAGCGGAAGGCAGCTTGCTCTTATGTCATAAACGTTGGTTTGACGATTGCCATCTTGGAAGTCGAAGGATAAAATAAACCTAATTCTTTCTTTTTGCCTAAATAAATTTTGTTTAAAAATTTCTTAGTTTCTTTGCAGTCACACCCTTCTTAAAGATAATTTAAGAAACTTTCTCATAAAAAATAAGGAATATCTTTATTTTGGCTTGATGTAAAAAATAGAATGTGCAGAAATATGCAATAATTACTAACAAATAATTAATTTTGAGAAATCAGTACTTGTAATCATCACCCTTGTATGGTCCTTCGACGGGGACGCTGATGTATTCAGCTTGATCCTTGGAGAGAATAGTAAGTTCAGCTCCAAGAGCAGAAAGGTGGAGTCTAGCTACCTTCTCATCAAGTTCCTTGGGGAGTTTATAAACTTGGTTAGCATATTTTCCGGTGTTTCTGTTGGTCCATAGCTCAATTTAAGCGAGGGTCTAGTTAGTGAAAGAGTTAGACATAACGAAAGAAGGATGTCCGGTAGCGCAACCAAGGTTGAGGAGTCTTCCTTGAGCCAACATAATGATGCCGTGGCCAGTAGGGAACTCGAAACGCTCAACTTGAGGCTTGATCTCGTCTTTCTTGATACCAGGCCAGTTGGTAAGACCGTGATAGTCAATTTCATTGTCAAAGTGACCAATGTTTCCAACAATAGCGTTGTTCTTCATTAATGACATGTGTTCGGCCATAATAATATTCTTGTTTCCGGTGGTGGTGATGAAGATATCAGCCTCCTTAAGAATATTCTCCAAGCGAACAACTTAGAGTCCCTTCATGCATGCCTAAAGAGCGCAGATAGGATCAATTTCAGTGATGTATACTCTAGCACCGCAGCCAACCATAGCTTCAGCGCATCCTTTGCCGACATCTCCGAATCCGCAAATAACAACTTTTTTACCAGCAATCATGACATCAGTAGCTCTGAAGAGACCATCAGGGAGAGAGTGTCTGCATCCGTAGACATTGTCGAACTTAGACTTAGTGACAGAGTCGTTAACGTTAATGGCAGGGAAAGGGAGTTCTCCTTTCTTAGCAATCTAGTAAAGACGGTGGACACCGGTGGTGGTTTCTTCAGAAACACCAGCAAGGCCCTTCACGACTCTTCTCCATCTTTTAGGGTCTTCAGGGATGGTTCTCTTCAAGACGGTGTAAAGGTTCCTCTCATCTTCAGTTGAGTACTTCTCGGGATCAGGAAGCTCTTTAGTTTCTTCATAGACCTTCTCCCATTTGGCACCTTCCAAAATCATCATAGTAGCATCACCACCATCGTCAACAAGAATGTTCGGTCCTTGGTTATCAGGGAAGTTAAGAGCCTCAAAAGTAAGGTCCCAGTATTCCTTGAGGGATTCTCCCTTCCATGCAAAGACCTTTGCAGTTCCAGCAGCGGCGATTGCAGAGGCAGCGTGGTCCTGAGTAGAGAAGATATTGCAAGAGCACCATCTGATATCAGCACCGAGTTTTTAGAGAGTCTCAATGAGAACACCAGTTTGAATGGTCATGTGCAAAGAACCAGTGATTCTGGCTCCCTTCAAGATCTGCTAAGGTCCAAATTCAGCTCTGCAAGACATAAGTCCTGGCATCTCAACTTCAGCGATGTCAAGCTCTTTTCTACCGAAGGCAGCAAGCTCGATGTCTTTAATTCTATTTCCGTTAACTAAGCTCATTTTCTTGTGATTTATTTTATTTTGGTAATTTTAGACTTCTAATTTATTTTTTGACAATTATCACAAATTAGGATCTGCCCTTTCCCTTTTAAAACCAATCAGGTACATATTAGACATCCAATTAATTTTGTCATATCCCCCAATTGTTAATTAATTTTCTTCTAATTGCCACGTCATTTTTGCAAAAATATATCTTCATTTGAACACTTTTCTGATATTTTGCCTCTACCAACCTAACTAACAACCTATCTCATAATAAAAGTTACAAATATTTAAAATATAATATTTTTTAGGATGATATTTCTGAGTATCAAGCAATATTGACTAATTGGGAGAGTACTTAGAATAAAACTTCTCCTTTCTCATGGAATATTTCTAGAGAATGTAAAAAATTTTCTGATCAGGGAGTAAATTTACATTGAAAAGTACATTCACTGTTTTCATTTAATTTTGCATGCTAATTGCATTGCTTTTTGAGTCTATTTTCTTATTTAAATTAGAATGGAACAATTTTCGTTAACTGACTATATATTTTGGCTGTAGTAATTCAGAATAGAATAAAAGAAAATTCTTTCTTATTGATAAATTTATTTATTTGCTATCAAGAAGTAAAATAGAAGTTCTTAGATTTTTTTAAACAACAAAATCTTTCTTTATATTTTACACAATCATAGAAGTAGAACATTGATCCTTGCTATTTAAAACAATAGTTAAAAAAAAGATAATATCTTCAAAAGGACAAGGGTTTTTTATGTAAAGTTGCTTTGATACCAAAGAAAAATTAGATTTTAATTCAAAATTTCTTTAAAATGAAAAAACAAAAATACTGTTATTCTTCCAATAAATAAAATCCTAATTACAATCAGAATAACATTTTTTCCTCCATATTTTCGACCTTTCTATTAAATTTAAGAACAATTATTACTATCAAGCAACTATTGATTTACAAAATACGATTAATAAAGCAATATTTCATTTGAAGTAAGTAATAATTCGCTTAGAGGAATATTTTACTGAACCATCTATTTTTATTTACGAAATCAACACGTAATCGTAATCTCATAGAATGTTTTTACAAAGAGGAGAACAAATAATTTTAGAAGGAGGGCAATATCAGCACCAACTTTATTTCTAGCAGGTTTTGAAATGTCTAGTACATTTTTCATAAAATAATAAAAAAGGAATTCACGAATTCGTATTGCGAAATACAAAACATTTGAGTGAGTATTCAATTAATTATTTTCATAGACACAAAGAAATAAAAGAAATGGAAAAATCAGGAAGCGATTAAAATAAGCTAAAGGGTGCTTGGGAAACACCAGGAGAGAACGGCTTATCTGAAGGCATTCTAAATGACTTCAAAAGAGAATTTGAAGAGTGCGAGATTGCTCTGACAAAATTATTTTCTTATTAGAAAATTGTAAAGTTATAAGATGTAAAAAACAGAGTAAGTCTCACGATAAGCTAACGTAGATTGTCTCAAGAAAGTGGAGATGTTCCTTTAAATGAGCGCTCCTTGCTTAGGCTTGATGATGAACGAATAGACTAGTTGTATAACGATTTAGTATAAACTTATGTATTAAAGGCAATTTAAGATATTGAAAAGATAAGTTTAGCCACACTTGACAGAGTTTTAAGTAAAATGACTTTCAGAGAAAACATAGAAGAACTAGAGGATAAGTTAGTGGGGTTTTCAAGATACAATTCAAAAGATGGAGGGAGCATTCATGATTATTTATTTTAAAACAGCACTGGATTAAAACCAGTGATTGAATCAAAAGAAAATGAGTAGACTATGATGAATGTGACAAATAACTTTATGGAAGGATTTCACTCAATGGTTAGTTTTCCGTACATAAGAATGTAGTTTATTCTTCTAGGGCTTGAAGAATTCATAGATTCCCTTGAAGAGATAGTCCAAAAAGCTGAGGATCTTTTGGTGGAAAAATATATTAAAGCGTAAAATAAATTGCATAATAATTTTACAAAGATCGCCAATACAATTTTAGAAAGCTTCAAAGTGACACTCGAAAAGGGTGTGGAAGATGAAATGAGCCTTTCTTAATTAGGAAATTACCAAGAAGCTTAGTAAAGGCATTAGCATCTCAAGAAAAACCTGTAAGTTGAATTTTCTGCCCTTGTAAGTAAGTACTTTCATGCCAGCATTTTTCCTCCTCTTTTCAAACCGTTCTTCATGCAAATAGAAGACCAAACTGATCAACAGTTTAATGATCTTCTTTAGCAAAAAAAGTTATCCTAAAAAACAATTTTGAACAAAAATTTCGAGGAAATTATGTTCTCCGTTGTAGAAAAAGAAATCACTCTAAAACAGTTCTAGTATGTAAGTTAAAAGGAAGCTCAAAATGCATTTTGTTTTGTATTCTCTCATATTTAGTTGCAAGGAAGCACTAGTCCAACAATCTAGCTGTTTACTTCTCTCGTGGAATATTTAACTTCTCTGCTGCTAAAACCAGAAGATCCCCTTGTTGAGCAATCAAAACAATCTTTATCTAGTTTTGAGAACAATAATGCAGATTCATCTGAATTCAAAGATATCATAAACTGCAATAAGAATTTGTTTATTTAGCATCTTGAAAAATGTAAGTATTTTTAATAATCCCCTAATTGTTATTGATTGTTCTTTTTAAACTAAAGGTGATTATGGACATGCAGAATTAGTGCTAGTTTAGATTTATCTTGCCATTTCTAACATCCGAATTGACCATCAAGAAAGAAATGTTAAAATTGGCCCATTTTTTGGATGTCTTTTTGATTTAAGATGTAAAATAGCAACCAGTTTAGAAGCTGTACCATCTTTGAAAACCAAAGGACTTGGTTAATTCTTCGCCTTTTTGGATTGTTATTTTGAAAGCAAGCTCATCTATTAATTAGGTTAATATTCAGATAATATCTTTGAAAAAGCAGGCATGAAAATCATAATCTAAGATGACTAACAGGACTATAATTTACTAATGACATTACGTTAAACTATCAGCGAACAAAGCCCTGAACATGAAAAATAAGTTATCTAAGAGTTTCATTAAGCAGCCTTAGCAATAAAAGAAAAGACAAAGGAAGTTATGCCAAATTAATTTTATCTCAAAAAAGTATCAGATTCCTATGTAAGAAGTAGAAGCATTGTCATAGCTGCTAGTGGATTCACCTCGAAGGAAGAAGATAAGTAAATAAAATGGGCTAAAATCGCTGATCAACTCCCAGAATGTGAAGTATATGCTGTCTAATATGACTCTAAAACTCCAGGTGATTTGAGAACTTTCATTGAAACCTCTGTGGCTTCATTATTTGTTCCTTCAGTAGGTTCGCTAGTTGGTGGGTTAATTGGAAAGTTAGGCAAAGTAATTGCACCCTCAAGTGAAGCAGCTTAAAAGAATCCTTACTAATAAGCTGTAGACGAAGCTTGCTAGACTGGAATTTACTTGGCTCACTTACTTTTTGAAGGCAACTTATTTCCGAATTGCACAATTTCTTTCATTGGGTTTAGCTTAGGGACTTAGGTAATTTCCTCCTGCCTCTAAGAATACAATAAAATGCTTCAAATTTCTATGAAGCCTAGCATTGTTATGTCAGTTGCATTTTTAGGAGGAGCTGCAGATATTACAGATATCAAAACATCTAATCTGCTGAATATAATTTCACACCGTTTGTATAACTGCTACTCCTCAAAAGATGGTGTTCTCAGGTACACACTTAGGCTTGTTTACTTTTTTTCTAAACCCCTTGGGCTGAGTCCAATTACTGGTTTGATTCCAAATTAGCAAAAGAAAATTTAGAATTTCGATCTGTCTTCTAAAGTTTCAAAACACTTAGCTTACATGAAGCAAATCTAAGACATTCTCAATCAAATTGGTTTTCCTTATCTTTTATGATTAAAGAAAAATCAAGAATTTGGATTGTAAAACATGTTACGTACTTTTTTTAGAAAATATAAAATAATAGAATATGACAATTTTTGAATTATTTTTTTAATGTGATATCACAGACAAAGATTATTTAAAATTCTTAATGTTTTTGATTTGTCATAACTATCTATGAGGAGTATCAAATATTCACTTTAGTATTATTTCTTATTTAATATTTTTGCAATATTTTATTCAACAACTCAGATAATTTTTAAAGAGAGAAGTGACATGATCTTGTTTGATTGAAAAGTTCATTAATTAGTTATTATTCAGTTACAACACAAATATTAAAAAGTAAAATATGTTTATTTATTGTTTTATAAATTATTATGGTTTTGGATTAAAAATAGTCTTTTTTCTTTAAAGAAGGTTATTTGGATATCTCATTGAGAGCGCTTCGTAACAAATTGGCAGATAAGCTTAAGGAAATATTTTGCGTTACTCTCAGGGAGAGATTGGTTAAGTTCCTCCCAAGCTTCTTTCATTAGTTTTTCAGCAAGATTCTTTGCATATTCAACACTACCAGTTTCTTGTAATAACGATATTGCCTCATTGATCAACGTTTGGTCTTGTGTTTTTTAAGAGAGAATATCAATTAATCTACTCCTTTTTGCTTCTGTTTATCTCTCCAAACAGTGAAGAACTATCACTGTAATCTTTCCCTATTTAATAAAGTGGTGTATGAATTTTAGCAAAGAAATAATTTCGAATGTAATTATATACCTCATAAATGTCTTCTCCTCTAATTCCTTTAGATTTATAATCAGCTGAGTCTATGTTAATGATGTCATCTTAAATTTAAAAAGCTGCTCCGATTTTTTCTGTGAATCTAGAGAGACTTTTCTCTTTTTCTTGAGAAAGGCCTAGAACAATACTAGTCATTCTAGCCATCATTCGAAAGAGAACTCCAGTCTTATGGACGACCATCTGAATGTATTAATTCTCAGTTGGAAATTTCATTTGATTTTTACTGAGATTATGCCATAGCAAATCCCATGCTTAACCGAAATGAATCTAAGTCATTTCTTCTGCGTAAACTCTAGTGAGGGACATTATTGTAGTGTCATCATATTTTTTGAGCCCCAGTAAATAATTGAATGGCGCGAAATAAGCATAATTTCCAGCATTGATACTCACATCCACCCCATAGATTAGATGCACTGCTGTCTTCTCTCTTCTCATCAAACTTTTTTTAACAAATTTTAAGTAATCTTACACAATACAAATAGAGATTACCTGTTATCCTCAATGTCATCGATAATAAGTGAACTATTGTGCAAAACTTCTATAAATCCAGCTATTTCCATGACTTCTTTCTGTAGACAAAAAAGAAGTTAATACAATAATATCAATTTTTCTTAAGTTTTTTTACAAATTGTTTTCCAAATGACTCTGCTATCAAAGCACAGAAAATTGGTCTGATCCTTTTACCGCCTCGAGACAGCATCTCCCATATTGGATCACATAAAGCCTATTTTAATTAAAATCAAACATAATTTTTTTCAATGTAATTGTAACACTAGGTTTCTCCGAATTGAATGAATATGTTCTTTACTTTTTAGAGATCTTCTTGCAAATAATCCTGTGCTGCATAGGAAAAATTCTTCGACATCTTTCCAATTTATGATCCAGGTCCTATTTTCTTTTCAACGATCTATTCCATTACTCTTGAGTCTTCAAACTCTTTATTATATTTGGCAATAATCTGTTTAAACTAAACTTATTGTTCTTTTTCTGTCATATTCTCAAGCTACTCTTTCATAAAAGGCTATTCCACTTTCTTAATAGCAATGAGATGCTTCATCATTTTAGAAGCTCTTTCTGCAAGCTTTGTCTTCTATGCTCCAAAAATGCTAATCCCTATTCCTAAGAGAATGAACACTGGTCCCTTATGAAATTGGATGACTTATGCGGCATGCTAAATGAGTTATTGCGATCCTGCATTAAAGTTAATCATTTTAGCTTTTTGTTTTTTTTAGAGAGTGCTAATAATTATTTCCCAACAATTAATTACTGCATTCATTGTTCATCTATTTATAGGAGTAAATGACACAGAGTATTTAAATATGCTTGTGTCGGATATATTTTCGTTCTATTAAAAATCTTGTCTACTTTTTTGATCTATTGAAGCCTCTCTTTTCTTGAGTTTAAGGATGAAGATGTCTATTTATTTTGAATTTGTTTTAATCAAAAACATAAAGATTGGTTGTGAAAAAAAGAAAACCTTATAGTAGAGATTAGTTAAAAAGAAAGAAAAGATGTTAAAATGAGGATAATTTATTAAAAATAATTATAAATACTATTGTCTGATTCAAAATATATTACCAAATTAAAAGCTCCTCTCTGACTTGCTTGATTAATTGCTAATACTTCTAGAACTACAGAATCGAGAGATAGATATCAATATTTCTTAAATAATAATTTTGATTTTGTTTTGTTTCAAGAAATTATCTTGATACAAAAAGACTAATTCATCTTAATTCAAATGAATTCTTTTATTTTTCTTAAATACATTTAATTGTTTCCGAGATTCAGAAAGTCAGCTAAAAGCAAGACTACTAAGAGGAAATTAAGGAACAAAATGAAATCAAAACATACACTTGGCAATCTAATTTGGATTATGTAATAGTCAATCAATATTGGAATGAAGACAATAAAAGATAAAAAAAATTAATAAATTTGAATAGAGAAAAACCATTATTAACTAGAGATTCTAATTTATTTGGCTAAACAGACAATTTGTTATTTATAAAAGTAAACCACTTGAAAGAATCAAGTAGATCAAATCTTTTCTCTCTTTATTTGGACTCAATATGTTTTTTTCACTGCTCTTCAAGATAATTTTCGAGAACAATATCCACTGGTTTCATTTTATTGAGCTTCATCTTGTTAAAAAATAAATAATTAAACCAATTTCAATGTCAATTAGTTTTTGTATGGTTATTCTGATGCAAATCAAATTTTACTTTGAGATTGAAATTTATAAGATCATGTTAGATCTTAATCTGTTAGTCTCTTGCATTTTGGCTTTTTACAGCCATAGAATTTAGCTTTGATAATTCTTTATCCAATTAAACTGACACAGATCTTTTTTCCTTATCTTACAAACGTTAACTCAATGCATTGTCTAAAACATCAAGAGCTCCTCTAGGATTTCTAGCAGAATTTCCATCCAATTTAGGAGACACCATTCCCTATCTTTATGATTCGCTTTCTACTTGTACATTTTATATTTGTACTTTAGATGCACTCTCTTATTCGATGTTTTTCTTATTTTATCCTTTACTTATTGGAAACTTGTCTATTTCGTGTTTCATTGCGTTGTGTTCAGATTTTATCCTAGCTCTTGTTTAAGTCTACAGACCATTTGTCTAAGGCATTAATTGCTACTATTATTATTACAATTTCAACTACTGAGATTATCTTGCTGAAGCAACCGAATCACGACGACTTTGAAGAGTAGGATTTTAAACTTTTTCTTAGGGGCTATTCTACTCCTGCTAAGATTACTTGATCCAATTGAACATTTTATTTTAAGAATTTCCAGTTGGAGATGGAGATTATTCTTATTTGGCAGAGACTCTACGCATCTGAGCGCTGAGAGGAGCTTCTCTGATTCTCCAAGGCTTTTTTTGACTTCCTGCTCCTCCTTGTTATTTCAATGGTATTTATTCTTATTTGTCTTGTGCCAATTCATTTTTTGAGCCTGCTACTCTTTCTTTAAGCCTGTTTTAGAATAGATTTTCACAGGAGTTTATGTTTTGTTTAATACCTTAAATAAGTAAAAAATCAAAGTTGAAAATACCATAATAAATTATTAAATAAAAGTTCAGATAAATGTTCAAATGTAGTTCTAAAAAGTATTTTACTGAGGATGATCTGAGGTAATTCAAGAGCATTTTTCTTATTAACTTCTCTAAGCTGATTATATAATGTAGTTTCCTTGATATTTCTGTCGATTCTTGGTAATTTCACATTCTCCGAAAATAATATCTATGAAGAAGGAAAATTACCTATCTTTTCATTGTTATCTTCTCTAATCGATTCATCATCTGCAGGGTTAGTTTTACATCTCTGATCACTTTCACTATCATTGTAAATTTCCCTCTTTTTCCAGATATCAGACTGCTAACTAGTGTTTAAATCACTTTTCTTTGAGAACACAATATTTGCTTTATTAGCCGAAGCAACCCTCAATTATTGCTTTTTCAAAGTCGAAGGACTTGTTGAACGCTGTCTAGCTCCAAACTGTTTTTGGCTTTAAAAATTATCAATATAATTATTTTTTTTACGCGATTCAATCCCTAATTTTATCAGCTACTGCTATTGCGACTGTCCTTACAGGCAATTCTCTTCATTCTGAATTGAAGAGCCATTAATCTAATTTGGAGAACCTGCCTAAACTTTTTTGAAGAATTTTTCTGAAGCGACGTCACTCTTCCCAAGACAATTGCTGGTTTCATTATTCAAGCTGATATTATCACTCATATTTTCTTTTTTCGAACTAAGAATAGGCCTACTATTTTACACTTTTAGTTGAATTTTGACAACTTTGTTACTAACTTTCACCTGTTGAACATCTCTCTTCATTTGAGCTTACTTTTTTCTCTTTATTCTGTTTCTGAGACGATTTTCTTCCTTAATTTCTCTCCTTTAGCGCTTGCTTAAGTGGATGCCTCCCAATGCTTTCTAAAATCTTTCTAATTATTTTAATTTTTTTAAAAGGACCCAGTTGATTTCTTTCCAACGACTCACTCTTTAAAAAATTTCTGATTCCCCATCTTCATTTTTCTAGGGGCATCGAAATGTCACTATTACCAAAATAATTCAATTAACATTCCTTAACTTTAGGGAGATTTCCTTAAATTTAATAGATATTAAAACATCGCAAATCAATTTGTTATTTTTAAAACTGATAAGGAAGCTTGAGATTTCTAAGAAACACTTTTGACAAAAAAACTCAAAAGCCATTAGGATCATAGGATTTCAAAATGGGTTCTGGGATTAGTAAAAAGAAGAAGAAAGACAAAGTGAAAAATAGTTTAAACAAACTAAGTAAGCTTCTTACAAAATATGTTTACAACTTTTCACTTTCATCAATATTCAATCAGATGATCAGACAAATCAATTTAAGAATGATTACCATGAAGATACAAATGATGCAGCAAATCTTGCAATAGGTAAGTCTATTTTGAATCAAAGCCAATCTCAAATAAGTTAACAATTGATATGTCGTAGCAATATGCAATAAGGATGAGTCAATAAACGTAGAAATGCATATTTCATGTGAATAATTACCAACTATGGATATCTTGGGCAAAACTGACGCTGTAGTATATGTCGAAGAGCTTGTTGGGTAAGGATAATTACATCTGAAAAAGAATAATAAAATTATGTGTTTTTTAGATAAAAATGGATTCCGAAGGGAAGAACAGAAGTTATTCCTGAGAATTTAAATCCTAAATTCTTGAAGTTCTTCATTGTGCCTTACAATGTTGAGAAGGTTTAGACGGTAAAAGAATTGTTTCCTAAGCTAAGATTGTTTAAACAGACTTTGACTTGATTAGTTTAGATTATTGGTTTATGATATCGATAACTTCGACGATATTGAGGATGTCATCGACGAATCAAACAGATTCAAGCAAGACTACGTTGGACAAGTAGAGTTTGTTCTCCGTGAAGTTATGGTTAGCAAGTCATATCAGCTCTAAAAGCCTCTTCACAACGATAAAAAAGAAATGAGAGGATTCGCAACTATTCGCTGCAATGAATATGATGCTGGAGGAGAAAAAATTCTTTTCCATCTTGGTAAGCAAACTAAGGCAGTTCCAAGAGTTAATGAATTTGATTTTATGCTTAGGTTGTGCTTAATTTCAATCAAAAAACGAACTCTTCATGAGAATATCTTCTTAAATTGATGGAAGAACATATCAGCCTATTCACAGAACAGAAAATATGAAAAATAGAAAAAACCTAATGATGTGGAATGAGTTTGAAGTACCACTTTCAAAAATCGGAATCGATGATAAAGCATATTGTAAATTAGAAGTAGTCGAGTTCTACAAGGATAAGCCTGAATAAATATTAGGAGAATTCGAGAATACATTAAGCTATTTCAAGGAAAATACCAAAAAGCGCTAGAGAATTATTATAAATTCATTGTTTAAGGGAGAGATTGCGTTCTAGAATATTGCAAGTGTAAAGAGAATCAGTTTTATTACATATCTTCTTGCAAATGCTTAGATTTCATTAATCACTGCTGTGGATTTCACAAATTCGAATAAGCCGTAGTTTACTTAGAATTCTTTGCATAAAACCCTGAATCCAAAGGGTACTCCATAAGAATAAGATAATCAATACAGCATTGCCCTTCGAAAACTAAACGACATTCTTGAGTAGTTTGATCATGATGATAATATTCCACTTTACGGATTTGGTGCTAAATTACCTCCATACTATAATGTAGTCTCCAATTGTTTCGCTCTGAATGGAAACTATTTTAACCCTTTAGTATTAGGAAGTGATGGAGTTGTTAACACTTATAAAGAGAAACTAGGGTTTTTGCAGTTTCATGGCCCAACTATCTTCTCTGAAGTCATCAAATTAGGAGCAGAATATGCTCGGCTTGAAGCTGATAACTCAAAAAAGTAAATATTTCTTTTTTTCAAATGCTGCAAGAGTTCAACAAGTTAATTGTGAATTGTGTTTGAAGTTCAAAGTACTTAGTGCTGCTGATAGTCACAGATAGCGATCCAAATGATCTTGATTAAATGATTGACGAGTTGGTTGAAGCAAGTGTTTATCCTATCAGCTATCTTATTGTTGGACTTGGTGACAACCCTTTCCCAAAAATGCAGCAAGAGTAAAATATAATTTATAATTATCATAAAGATTTAATGAATTTTAAGACTGAAAGGAGGAGGATCAGAGTATAAAATCTACTCTAAACGCTTAGGAAGATTTGCTGAAAGGGGCAATATTCATTTCTTCTCATTCCATGAATATGCTAGTGATGAAATAAAACTAGCAAGAGAGTGTCTTCGACATTTGCCTTAGCAGTTTCTGTAATACATGTAAAAGAGTGGAATTCCTTTAGATGTAAAAAGAGATCTAAAAACAGCCAGATAGGAGTATATGAGAGGTAAAATTGATTAAAGAAAAAAGAAAGATAAGATGAGAGGATAAGTTGGAGTAGTCAAAGCTCCTCCCGAAAGATGGATACAACTTGCAAAGGAAGAATTCAAGAAAAAACTAAAAGACCTGCGCTATCAAGAAGAAGATATCAATTATCTGATCGATATAGAAAACATTCCTACTCCCGATCTAAATCTCTTTATTGAAATGCTGAGTTTAAGGAAAGAGGATCTCAAAACTAAGAAACAAAATGAGCATCCAATACCAACTGTACCTAAAAATTAAATTATTTCTAGAGTAGCCATCCCTCCTAAGATCAGCAGAGCTATTAAAGTTAACCCCGATTAAGATAAAGTTGGGCTAAGAGTCTACTAAGTTTAAGCAAGTAACCAGCTCGATCTCATTATGAAAAGAAAGAAAAAAGAAATCAACTCGATTTAAAAGATATTTATCAAAAACATTTAAATTGTCTTCTAGCCGAACAACATTTAGTTTCCCTCCAAGCCAGAAGAAGGAGAGAACAAAGATCTAAGCAAACAAGATACTGATTCTGATTCCGAAAGAGAGATCTAGGCTAAAGAACAAAAAGGAGAGTACAAAGAGGTAGCTGTGAACTCTTTAATTAAAACAAACGAAGCATTAATGTCACAAGCTCTCACAAATGACTTGAATCAATACTTCTAAAACATCAACTGCTGCTTAATATGCAATACCAATAAAATTGACACTGTTTTTATTCCTTGTGGACACGCTGGCTACTGTAGGAAATGTGCAGAGGAAGAGTTAGATGATAATACCTGCCCTGTCTGTAATAGAACCTTTCAACGAATTGTGTTTACATAATTTACTTCTGAAAAGTAAAAACAGCAGAAAACCAACAATTTTTTGTGAAAATGCATATTATTTGAAGAAATATTTGTAGACAACTCTTATAAATTTGTATAAATTAAGCTAAACAGCATAGCTTCCATATTTTTATCAGAAACGCTGAACTGATGATACATTAGAAACAAGCAAATTATTACGTTTTTCTATGAGGTAATTTCTTTAGGATTCTTTGAATTCAATAGATGTAACTGGATTCGTCCTTGAGTAAGTTGTGATAAAGCCAGGGAGCGCAGTGGTATAAGTCGCTGATTCATCTTGAGAATAAAAACTAAAGGCCTTCTCAACAAAGAGTTGCATTGGAAGGAAAGAGTACAATATTCCTAGAAGTGCTCCAATTGTCTAGAGACGAGAGATTGAGCCTGTAGTCTGCCATTTAAATAAGGCATTTGAAATAGAATAAATGATGATGATAAACTCAAGATATTCAGTCATTTCAACAGACAATTTCACACTAATTTGCTTCTGCACAACTTTCATATTGAGCAGTGCAAACTATTTGCAAACAACAAAAATTCTATTATTAAGAAAATATAAATACTTATTAATATTTTAGTTGAAATACCTTGTGAGCCCAATAATATAAGAAAAGGCCAAGTAGAGATAGAAAAAGGCCTAAGGGAACTGCGGGGGAGTAAAATATAGTGATATACATTGTGTTCATTATCTCTGCATAATTCACTTCAATTTCATGATCGGGCATTTCGCATATCCTACAAAAAAGAAATATTATTCTTTGATTTTGCAAGTGAATCTCTTACTCATTGGCTTCTTCTTAAGTTAAAAGGCATCGAGAGCCTTTGCGTTCTTCCCACCATTGGTTAATCTTCTTGAGGTAGTATTAATAATCGAATATTTAAGAAATGAATGAAGTCAGAGAGTCCACAGCAAAATAGTAGAATATTGTGTAGATGAGCCCTCCCTTTCCAAATACATTTTCTATAAAATCACAAATTGGTTTTATATCATGCTTAAGAAGCTTAATTAACTCAAGAATAAATTGCCAACAATTCAAAATGTTTACTTGTATAGACAATGCTTATGAAGCAAGTCACAAGGGCACTATTAATGAAGAGAGCCAGGGACAGTTTTTGAGCAAGATTGATGTTATAAAGTGTTATGGTATTGTAGCTTTCAAGAATATTCAGATACCGAAACACATAGGAAATGATGATCGAGTTAATAAATAGAATAGCAAGGGTAATCATCAACCCCTAAGATTATTCTGTCAGAAATTTTTCAAAATTAGACGGCTCGTCAGTATCTGGTTCTTGAGGATCATTGCCTGATGGAGAGGCTGATGGAACACTAGGATCAGACTAAGAATCTTCAGAGTACTTCGAAAGGAGGTATATTATGTATGTGCAAGCACACAATAGAACACAGGTGAGCGTGAAGGTGACTTTTCTGATCCATTTCTTCCTTTCATCTTTTGTTGTTAGATTTTCCCAAATAATATCCAAAGGCTCAGGAGCTTCGCTGATTCTTTGGTAAAAGGAATTAAGTTAGCATATCAATTGATTATAGTTGCTATTTACAAAAGAACGGTATCTTTGAATGGGAGCTCTTTGAAATCGCTGGATTGAGAAAATATAGATTCATAAAACTCTTCCCAAAATGATTTCTAAGCGCTCTCTAGAATTGCTTGTTTCTGATCTTCCTTCTCAAAAGAAACGAAAGCGCATCCACAGAACTTATCCTTATCTTTTTATACTTCTTTCATTTATTTTTCCAGTTCTTTCTCACTCGACTCAATGAGGGCATCCCACTTTGCAGCTTCTTCTCTTTGGATTTATTTTTTTGCAAAAATAAATCAGTTAATTTAAAGAATAATTTGATTACAAAAATGCAGAAGTTTCAGGTGTTTTTTTTGCTAAAGCACTTTTCTTTTGTTTAATGAGTTTTTTGATCCCTTCCTTCAGTTCTTCTAAATGCTAGGTATTGAAAACTAAACTGATTTCAGTGACCTCAATTGGCTCATCTTCAGGCTTGAATCCTTCAAAGAACTCCTTTATTTCTTTTTCTTCAACATCATGTGGTAAATTAGTCACCTAACACAAAGATATGATTAAGATAAAAAATTTGCCATTTTTTTCAATAAACATTATCTCATATTTTAATTCTCTTACCATAATTGTGAAATCAGAAGGAGTGACATTATTAATATCGCACTATATATCAATAATTTTCTATCCTCTTCTGAAAAACACAAGCAGTATCATCAGCACAAAGATTGTTCCAAAGTTAAGAATATCTTGAGTGTCAGTATCACTTTGCATTTTATTCGCCAAAGACAGAATAGATATCCAGTCTCTTTCACATTTATTTTCTTCACTCGCTGATGGTTTTTCTATCGGTTTAGGTACTTCTTAACCTTCTTCTGAAGATGGAGCGGAAATGCAATTATCTCCATAATAATTTGATACAATGTTGAATGCACCTGATGAAAGGATGATAAGCAAGAGAATTAATTAGCAGAACTTCATGTAATTAAAAAAGAGAGGGTATCCAGATCCTAAAAAGGAGAGCACTATTGGATCCTCAAACATATTGATAGGATATTTTTACTAAAAAAATAAAGCCAGTCAAAAAACGAGTAAATAAACAGTCCTTTCTCGAGTATCTTTTTAGGTAAAAACTACTCTTTCCCCTCATTTGCTTACAATTTAGTAATCGCAGCATGGACATAGATCATAAGATTCTTGATTGTTCCTAGTTGGCTTCTTCTCAATACCTACTCTTCTGGCTTACTGTACGAATAATTCATGTAAGCATTTTCATCAAACATAAACTCAACCGCTTACACCATGTCGCTTCGCAGCGTTCCAATCAGGTGGGATTAGATACGGATTGTAGTCCTTTTTAATCTCATATGTGTATTTAAGTTCATTGTTCAAGTTGACAAAGGCAGTTTTCTTGCTGATTCCGTTTACTTCCAGATCTTCGCTCTCTAGTGTATTTAAAGGAGTACGATACTTGTTACTACGAACGCTATCATAATTGTTTTAGATCTCGCTCCCTCTATTCTGCTCTGTTGCGCAGTGCGTTCCTGAGTAGAATTTATTAGGAGTAAAGACTGATCCTATGAATCCAGAATTGTATAAAGCAGATCCTCTTAGGCTCATTTAGTTTTTTCTGAGTATTTTTTTTTGAGAATTCAAATTACAATTAAACCTTCGAGCAAACTACCAACTCAAAATGCTTTCAAGGAGATCCAAGAAAATCAAGTCTCTTAATTAACTCAAAAAATTAATATTTAGAAACTATTATTAACATACCAGCTAGATATAATTTATTTTATGCCAAATTGAGCTTCGAAAATATCTAATTCCTGTGTATACCCATTACAAATACTTGCACAATACATATTAAAAGCTCTATTTCGCATGATTTACGTATGATCCATTTATTAATTAATTGCTCTTTCAAAAACTTAAAGCCAACTTTCATTGAGATGTTAACTAAATTACAACAACACCATTAATAAATAAGCTAAAATACTGTTTTTTGCAAGTATTATTAACTAAATCTCCATGTTCACAAATTAGTTCATTCATAAATTAATTTATTGCTGATTTCTCATTTTTAATTTTCTTAAAAATATATTACTAAATCGAATAGTTAATATCCTCAAAGGCTCATCTTGATTGAAGTGCATCCCTGAAATACTTGTTTTGAGTTCAGGAAAGCGAAAGAAATAGAATAATTTCCATAAGGAGCCATTCCAGAAATGTAGTAACTATATTTGAAGAAGAATGTTTGGTGAAGATCAAGAGTTTAAACAAAAGCTTGATTTTCAGAAATCACTTTCCTTCCATTTAAGTAAATGTCTATTCTTACTTAAGCAACATCTCCATGGGCTTTGCTGAAGCCAATCTTTTATTTGGTAAAAACCACAATTATTCAAACTCAACAATAAAACAGAAACACGTTTTACAATGGAGATGTTCTCAGACACTAGTCTTTAAGGAGCTGCTGACAATACCACTCCAGTAACAGTCAAGTTATCACTTTCATTTCCACAGTTTGTGAAGTCCCAAGGGATTTAACCATAACATGCAGAGATGATCAGGGTAAACAGAAGAAGTTTATTCATTTCTGTGTTATTGTTATTTAGTTGTAGAGATATAATTATTCTTTTATCCTTTCTGATGCTCCCAACTTAAGATAGTTAGAAAACAAGTGATTTTTAGAAATTAGATTATAAAATAATAATTATCAGGTGTTTCTCACATGGAGTAAATATGTTGTGAAGTCAACCAATACTTATTTCAAATAAAAGAGTATTTGGAAAAATATGCCTGATGAAAATCTCAACATACCATTTAGAATTGTAGACTGACAAAGAAGAGAAGAAAATGAAAAAAATAGAACAGATAAATAAGCCAAGGAAAAAAAACATCTAATAAAATAAAGAAAAAAGATAAAAATCCAAAAGAAAAACAATTTCGACAAAGGAAATGATGAAAGGGATTGTAAAAAAAAAGACTGCTTATTTTTTCTTCGTGTTTATCTTGTTTTGTTAAGCTCTTCATATACCTTTGGTTTATTTAGTTAAGTGCTTGATTAATTCATGGTTTATTTCCTTATTCTTGGCGGATAAATAAATAACTCAAGAGAAAAGAAATCAATTGCAACAGCTTAAAAACAAACCATAATTAAATGAACAGTGAAGAATTCAACATTGACATTTATACCAACAGGTAGCTAGTTGAAGGGTGTATGGAAAAACTCTACATTATTATCAAGAAAACACTTCATAGTTTTATTAACGCACAGTCTGAAAAAACCAATGATCATCAAGAACTTGAAGAATTGAAAAGAGTGAGCAGAATTTTAAGATTAGATTTCTTTCAGAGCAATTTACTTTCTATGATAATAAATTCAAGCTTTCGTTTGAAATTAGAATTACAATAAGGATCTTCTTGGCATGCTGACATTCTTCATTCATAATTATGAGGCGATTGTGAGTAATAAATTGAAAATAATACCTTCATAAAACTTCACCTTTTATTTTTGTAAAAAAAAGCCTTTTTTAATCTTGGAGATTGTCGACTCATTAGAAGCAGACTCTTTGAGCTAAAGCAAGCGCGAAATGAACTAGCACATAACAGGAACTTTGATCTTATCAAAGATGTTACAAGGTTAATTTATCTTAAAATTAAAGCGATTTCTTTGGTTTTGTGTTTCAATCCAAAAAGCTAATTTGGTTTTTGCTTTTTAAGAATCTACGACACATGCCTGTATCTATTCGATGATTTAGGAATGGATCCTTCTTTTGAAACATATTAGTTATTTACTCACATCAGAGGAATGCTGATTATTAAAGAAGCTCAAATTATTTATAACTAAAAACAAAAGCCTTAACAATAGTAGCAATAGCATTCCTCAAACAGAAACAATTCACACAGAATGAAAGAAGAAGATAATCACTTTTAGCATAGAAATAACGGAGGAAATCACTTTTGAAAATCAATTTAAGTTCATTCTCACTGTATTTTATTATCTCAACTTGAAAAATCGCTAGACTCAAATGAATAAGAGATGTTTTCTGATATTTCACAGACAAAGTAGGAGAAAAGATCTCTAAAAGTTTGTTTAACTCAAGACCATAAAAGAAATCATCTTTTTATTCTTTTTATCTCACTGGTTTGCGCAATACTATCAAAAGATTTCTGGTGAATCTATGTCTTTTCTCTCAGATTCTTGCTTATTTATTAGTTGATGTGTTTTGAGTTATTTTTCAATCAATCATATTTGTAGATTTCAAAAAAGACTTGTTTGACTTTGTTGGTGCTATTTTTTCTTGAATAAAGCTATTTTATGAAAAGAAATGCCTTGGCTTAATTAATTTTTGCTGGAGTAAGATCTAGTACAAAAATTAAGTAGGCGTTTTGATAAACAGAGTAAGAAGAATATAGAACAAGTTGTTTGAATTCTCAAATTAAATAGAAAGCTGAAAAAAAGTGAAAAAAATAAAAATAACCAGATCTCCAAAAGAAACACTAAAAGAACAATAGTTAAGCTTCATTGCATTATTTGGAGATCAAAATCATATTTTATATAAACTATTCCGGATGGACTTCGAAGATGATTTTGTTGTCAAAGATAAAATAGTACGAAATATGACTTAAAAGTGATCAAAGAATGAAAGAAAATTTATATGTTTAAATAGGTCAAAGTTTACAAAAATGGAGATCCTGTGATGCGACCGTTTGAGCTTAAGATTTAAAAAGGTTTGACACTTACCAAGATCGCACAAAATCTCGAGTCAAAATTCGATATTAAACCATCAGATAACTTTAGGCTCTTCAATTATGAAGGAGTCGAACTGTTTGATGATGATGTTCAATACTTGAAAGATAAAAGCGTTGCATATGCTTCAAAAGGTATTAAAGCATTAACATATTAAATCATTCTTATCTGTTGAATCTAGGTGAGGAATTTGATGCGAACTCAACATTTTCAGAATACAATCTGATTAAGGTGCTTGGGGAAGGTGGATTCGGCTAAGTTCTGTTGGGAATACATAAAACAACAGGCGATAAAGTAGCAATCAAGATAGTTAAAACTAACGTCATAGGTAAAATAATAGAATTCTAATAATACCAAAGATTCTGTTGAGTTTTGAATAAACTATTAAAATGTCAAAATATGGTTGAATTTGTTAAAATGGAGAGAAAAACTCAGTTTTTTTCAAAATCCTTTCATATTTGGATTCTCAGAATATTTAAAATAGAAGGAAATTCTGCAGTTATTAAAATGAATTTTGTTTAATTTAGGCAACGCTCAAGACATTGACATGGTTTTCAGAGAAGCAGAGATACTAAAGTCGCTGAATCATAAAAACATTGTCAAGATAAAGAACTGCTACACCCTCTCAGATATGAAAGTCGTATTTGTCATGGAGTATTTAGAAGGTGGTGAGCTATTAGAACGTGTAGAAGCTGCAAATTTCTTTACTGAATAGCAAGCTAAGATTTATTTCAGATAAATCGTAGAAGCAATGGGGTATTGTCACAAGAATAAACTCATTCACAGAGATCTTAAGCTAGAAAATCTCTTATTAGTCTCTCCTACTTCAGATTAGATCAAGGTGGCTAAATTTAATTTCAATTTGAGCTGTTTGAACATCTTCCTAACTTTGAAAATTAGGTAGTAGATTTTGGCATAGCAGGTGTTGCTTCTAAAAATAATGTTGAGAATATAGATTCCGGTAGTCTTCGCTACATGGCACCAGAAGTATTGAACGGTAAGACTAAGCAACTCACTCCAGCAATCGATATTTGGGCGATGGGTGTGATTCTTTATATGATGGTCGTAGGAGATTTCCCGTTTAATGGAGCTACTAACTCAGCAATATCCGATAGCATTCAAGAGGGAGTTTATGAAATCCCAAGAGATGTACGTCGCCGTCTTTCTAAAGATTGCATAGATATTATTGGAGCCATGTTTAAGCTTGATCCTACACTTCGATTGAGTGCAGTTGATCTTCTCAACCATCCATTCCTCTGCGAAGAGAATATTACTATTAAGTTCATGGAAGAAGAGTAAAAATTACAAGCTGAATCAAACTCATTACCATCAATTCCTGCTGAATCTCAGAAACAGCCTATTTCAAGCTAGAAATAAGTAGCTACAAAACCAGAAATCACTCGAGCTGTTTAAAGAACATCAATTCTCTCGCCTGCAGGAAGCACTGGAAAAAGTTCTCCTTTAGTTAAAAAAACTGGTGTAACTGTAAATGCCAAAGGAAGTTTAACTCCTCAAGCAAGTTCCTCCTCTTCTTCATTGAAAAAGCCAAGTAAGTTAATCCTAAAATAATAAATCCATACATAAATAAACTATTTTTTGCTTAGATGATACAAAATCTGGGTTTAGCAGCGCTCTCAGTAAATTCAGCAAGAAATGAAGAGTAATTATTGTGAATAATGGATAAGTCTTTAAAAATAATTTTTATTTTATTATTATTATGCAATTTTAATAAATATAAATCTTCTTTTGAATCTGTAAACATTATCATTAATAAAAAGAAAAAATAGTATTGAAAGAGAAAGAAGATATCACATTAATATTTTAGTAATTGTAAAAACAAATAAACACTACTATCTATTTTGCAAATTGACTATTTCAATTTGCTGAATGGGACCCCAAAAGAATCTATGAACTAGTTTTCTCACAAAATAATTTGTGTATCATACTTCGAGACAAAGAATTGATAAGTGGTATACTTTGTTCTGAATCGCTGAGTTAAGCAGTAGACATTATATGTTTCACTGTGCTTCATATTATCGATACCGACATGGTTCCTGCAAAAAGATTTCAAATGTAAATTATAAAGGAGGAAGACTAAAAGAAGATACGAATGTAAATCCATATTTAAATATAAATTACAGCAATAATAAATATCCCTAAATAATTCCTTTTTGAAAATCTGAATATTCTTAGTTACAGAGTGACATGATCGACTGGAGAAATAGAGTGACTTGGCTAGAAGACACGAATGAGAATCTCAGCCTCATCGCTAGGAGTATTGTCTAGTGTATTCTATTGGTTTTTATTATCATAATGAGTTCCTTATTTTTCTTCTTCTGTTTCAATAGCATGAATTGATTCTGCCTTTGTGAAAATTGACTTAAATATAAATGGTAAAATTGGATGAGGTGCTTTTTCTCGCCAAATAGATACATTCTATACATTCCTATTCTTCATAGCTGGAACATCAAGCAAATGAGGAGGTAATTAAGGAGCTGTTTCTTTGAATGCTTAATCAAAATTAGTTTGATTCTGCTAGAGGATATGCGCTTTGACGATTAACTGAGTTCTATCAAAGACCCCGCTGTTTTTCTGAGAAACTTGAAATTGCATTTATTACTTGGGAATTAGATTTATCCCATTGAACATATTTGGAGGAGATAATATGATTCCAGGAGCTTAAATAAGATTTGGATCAAGTTAACTGGTCTTCATTTACTGCTGCTGTAATGAAGAGTTAGTGGAAGACGATTAGATTTACTGATTCAAAGTAGCTGGCATTATTTACTACAATTTTTGCTACTGCTGCTGGAGAATTATATCATAAGATAATTAAGCAATCTACGGATTCAATTGAACTTGCTGGAATGATTTTTAGTTATTAACCCCATTTTGCTATGTGTTTGTGTAATTCATAAATTAATACTGTTGCTATTGTTAAAGATGCTATTGCTAAGATAAAGTCATTTGTTGATAAGCTGCGTTAAACTATTGTGCATGCTGCTATTATTGTTACTACTAGAGTTAAGAGTAAATTTGTTATTATTGTGAAGATAACTGCATATTTCGAGCACCCACATTACTTCCATTAGAATTCACCATGATAGCAGTTTATTGTATGAAACCAACTGAACTATTCTACGAACTCATCAAAAATCTACCGGAACCTCCATTCTGGCCAATCAGCGACATGCTCCTTTAAATATTTGTTGTGTCGATGATATTATTAATGTTGCCATTTTCGTCGTTGCAAGTGGGATCGTCAGGCGAAAATCTCCATTCAGTGTCAACGATGTATTTATATTAATAGACTCCTGGGCTTAGTTTCTGACCAAAATTGAAAATTCAACAATGAGTTGAAGAAACTCCCTTTAATTTTTCTAAATGGATTACCAGGATAATCTCGAAGCAGTTGTTTTCCATTTTCTTGAGGGGAATCGGGTTCTCCCAGTTATTGAAGGTTCCTGTGAGTTCAACAGTATTCGCCCCGAATGTCCACTGGAACACTGTATTGACAACTGCGAGAAAATCCCCCAGGGAAACACTGATCATTTTTACTGCGAAAATAAAAAGAACTATTTAATATTACAATTTCCCCTATTCTGTGTGTCCGTCATGCTCCCGATCGAGTTCCTGATATAATCCAGCAAACAACACATTATTTTACTGAATTGGGCTATCTTTATTTTGCATAATTGTCAAAGAAGTAGTAGTCGTACCCTGACTGATTCATGTATTAATTACGCAATACTCCGGAATTCTGCTGCAGTGAATCTTGCCCATTCACGAGTCTCGAACTTTGAGAGCCCATTGGGCTTGATCAGAGCGGCTGATTTGGGTTATCAACACGCTTGTCGCTTATGTGAATTTATTTTCACTTTGCTGCCAAAGAAGCTTTGCTTGATTTATTTATTTCAAACTAATGTGTTGCCTTTCCAGGACCATTTCGACTTTCCCAGAGTTAATTAACACACTCTCTCTCTATCACATTTCCTTATTTAATAAGTTTCCAAATAATTGGCAGTCTCTAAAGGCTAGTAATTTCTTTACAGGTCTCTAGTCAGTGCTGCCACTAATACGATCAAGACTTGATAGCTTGAGCAGCTCTTTTATTATTTATCTGTTATAAAATGTTGTGAATATAATTTTTTTCAACAATATTTTGAGGGAGAATTTCATGTAAAATCGAAGATTTCCATTAATATGTTTGAATTAAGTGATAAAAATACATAATTCAATGCTATTTTTATTAAAGAATGTTTTTTTCTCTCTTTGGTTAATTCGTCATTTTACTTGAGGAATGTAATCTTAACACCCAATATTCCAAATTTCAAATATGATCGCCTCACTTTTAAAATTACACCTTTTTCACTGTTGTTGGGGAATGATAATCAACTCTGAATTCTCTTTACCCTCAAACAAAAACAATGCAAAGCCTATTTTACATTTTTCTTCTAACTAACAGAATTTGAAATTATTAGTGTTAAAAAAAACTAGATTGTGAGCAGCAAACAATTTGTTTCTGAGTTAAATTTGATTAACATCGTACATTTTATTATGAGTTTACAAAAAATCAAAGTTATTGAAAATACATTTATGAAAATTTATCTTTAAAAACAAAATTTCTACTCCTATTGGTTCAACTTAGAAAAAGCATTAGGAGACTTACACTTTTTTCAACACTTTTTCTCTTTGAGCACAGCCATTAAATTATCGATTGTAACTAAATTATTCCCTTAAGAATCAAAAATATCAAAAATAAAGTTCACTTCTTCAGACGTTAATCTCTTATCGATCACACGAATTAAATCTCTGAATTCTCTTCGGCTGAGGGCACTGTCCCAATCTACATCGAATTTAGTGAGAATTTCCTGTAGATTTAGATTATTTTCCTCTACAATTCTTTTAAATTCCTTAATAATTTTTTTAGCTTTTTCACCTGAAAATTCAAAATCTGATTTTTAGCCAATATCTAATCCATAAGTCATTGCTCTGACAAACTCTTTGAAGTCAATGTTGTTGTCCTTATTTACATCAAACCTTCTAAACATTACTTCTATCTCAAATTTACTCAGTCCATTCGCAACTTATCTTATCATTTTACTGAACTCTTGGAGATCTAAGGTTCCTCCTTTATTTTCATCATACTTCTCAAATATCTCGAACATATTCATCTTATTGGCCTTTATTATCTCCTTCAAGTCAATTATCAACTGTTTTCATATGCAAAATAATCAAATATCAAGAGATAATCTAAACTAAAATGCATCTAACCTAACCAGCTTTATCAGACAGATCTGAAAAGTCATATTCAAGGAAGAATTTAGCAAACTCTTCCAGGCTAATAGTAGAATCTGAGTTTTAATCAACCTATAAGAAAAGATAGTCTGAATCAGGGGAAGTTAAACGTGGATCGATGGAAGCAAGCAGTTGATAGAATTCATTGGAAGTCAGTGCTTTTTAATTTTTTTTTGCAAACTCCTTGAACATTTTCTGAATATCTAGGTTTTTGATTTGAACTGCTTCTTGTATGTCTCTAATGATATTTTTGGATCTCTAATCAAGAGTGAATCTAGGATCTTAAGCGAGCCCTTGCGCTCTTTTTGTGAGAGGATGGTTGAAAACTCCTTCCCAATCGATCCTCCTTTCTTCTTCAACAACAAGGCAATCACTCAAAAAATCTTTGCTTTCTTGGCTTATTTGTTTATCATAGGGAAACCGAAGTGGTACTAACTCAATGTTTGTCACAAAGGACTTTAGATCACGAACAGGCCAAGGTCTAAAGCATTTAAGAGGTCAAAAATGATGAAAATTATTTCAAAATAATAATTTTTTTACGTTTTCCCAAAGAGCATTAGATAGTACATCATTCCAATAGACCATATATCCGATTTCGCAGTGTATTCTTCACCTTTAAGCAGCTAAGGAGACATAAATAGAGGTGTACCAACACATTCTTTGAGGAGCTACTGTGATTTAATATCAACTCCAGTTGCGAATCCAAAATCACTGAGTTTAAACCTTCCTTCTTTGATGAGCACATTGGCTGGTTTTACATCCCTATGAATGAATCCTTGATCGATTAAATTTTTGAACCCAAGTAATAGTTGCGAGATGACATCGATTGCCATTTACTCTTCAAGCTACCCTCCTTAAGACCTAAGTAAATTATTAAGATCTCCTTCTGGACAAAGTTCTAGTATAATTACAGTCTTTTCATCTTTTTCGGCTGCTTCAATCATGCGGACAATATATGGTGAATCTAACTTTTTCATGACTTCTATTTCTTAATGTAACTGATTTTTTGCCTGATCACTTTAGAACAGCTTCATATCTAAGACCTTTACAGCCACTTATTCACCATTTTATTTAGAATGTCCTTTGTACACAGATCCAAATGCCCCTTTTCCTAAAAAGTCACTCTCATCCCAAGAATACTGATCAGTTTCGTTAAGAGTTTCAGTTGCCATGACTTAATTGAATACTCACTGTCTTTAATTATTGAAAGAAAGATTCTTGCTCAATTCTGAAAGATTGAATCCTATTAAGATTTTGCATACAAAAAATATAAAAAATATCAAAATGTTGCATAATTTGTAATAATTTTATTAATTTTTTTGAAGTGATTTTAAAATATAAAACACAATCAATCAATTCATTCTGTGAAAAAGCCTAACCATATTTATAAAAAGAGGTAATAGCTAAATTCAACAAAAAATCTAATTAAGTGAATAAACCGATAGACTAGACAAAAAAAATATAAATTAATTCTTTCTTTATTTTAAAAAAGAAAAATAAAAGGAACTTAAAGCAAATAGTAGAAAGAGTTTGATGGGAAGAATATAAAAAACAATGAGATAAATACAGATGGATGAGATAAAATAATATAAAGTAGTTTGCCCCCCTCCTTTCCTCTCAGGGAATAGAAAAAATGATAGACGGAATTCAGACTGAGATGATAAGGCAACAGAAAGAGAAACAAAAAGGGAAATCTAAAAATATTGGTGTTAATTTTTGATAATTATTAATTTGGAGAAGAATAATTCAGAATTTAAAACAAATATTCCTTGTGTTAACACTGCTTTATTCATGGCTTGGTAATAAAAGAAGAACAGAGTCTCAGAGGAAGCTTATCTTCCTCATCAAGATTTGCGCTGGAATTAGGATTTTTATTCTCCTTTAGAGTAAGGTCCTTGGAACTGCTCTCAACAAACTTTTACTGGACATTATCCAAATGATCGCCCATTAAATGAGAATGACGCGATTTTCCCCAAACAGAATAATCAGACTCAAGAATAAGAGCTGAACTATGAAGAGGTGTTTAGGAACATTGACGAAGATGAAGAGGACACTAACATAGAAGACGACGACTCATATAACACCAATATCGATGTAGTTGGTTCAAGAAGTAGTTTCTAAGAAAATGAAAGACTTCAATTTATGGCGAGCTAGCGAATTCACTATTACAAATGCGAGGAAGCGAATGAACTTATGAATTTGAGAAATTCGAGTTGTGAAGGTCATTTCGACAATATTCGTAATATCATCATGTCCATGTCCAACAATTATGGCGGTTTGATTATGTTTGGTCTGGGTAAAAATAAGACCGTCTAAGGGCTGCAGCTAACCAGTAGCTAACGAAATGAATTTGTCAAGCTCTTTGCCAATTTAAAAAACACCATTAATGGATCTCAGCATCTGAATTGCACAGTTACTTTTATTCCCATCTATGTTGTTAAGCAAGTCGCGACCTCGTAAGCCTACCAGTTTTTTGATGATTCTGTTCTTTAGGACGAACAAAAGCTGTTTGCACCATTCAGTAATAATATTCTAGGAAATACTGAGTCATCATGGGGACACATTTGGAATGAGCCATCCAAAATTCAGCATGTGACACTAAAAACAAAAGAATGGGTTCCTAATAAATTCGTAGTGCGAGTTTGCATTGATTAAGGTAAAAAATTAGACGAAACCTATGTCTACTTGAAGAATAAGGAAATGACTAGTGCAATATTTGATAAGCAACTCAAAATATTCAAAACGATTTATGGAGCTCCTCTTATGAATAAAATCATCTCGAAGGCAAAGGTACCTTGTTAAGTGGCTTAAAAGTTGCTTCTTGCAGAACCTGATAAGGAGGGTATATTTGCTAGCGATAGATTGGTCGTAAGCGACAAGACAAAGGAAGAAATTCGAAGCACTTAGAATCAAGAAGAAAAAAGTGAATTCACATTTTTCAGAGATGCTAATTCTGAAGAATTTGCTCTTACATAAGAAGGGATCAAATATAAAAGAGGCTAAAAGATCCTAAATGATTCCAAAATGAAGCTTATTAAAGAAAAAAAGAGTAGATATCAGCAATCTGGAGAAGAAAAGAGTGCTTCTCGTAAGGGATTTTCAAATCAAAATATCTCTAAAGATGTTCAAGGATAGGAAAATGATATTTCCCCAACAACTATTAGAGTAGAATTCGTAGGATTTGAGCATTCTTGCAATACTAAATCGCTTTGTTAATACCTAGAGAGCCTATTCGGACCTTGCATTGTACCGCCTGTAACAGAAATGTATGACACTCTATTCTTCGAAGCTCGCTCTTTCTAGAGAAAAAATTCAGAAATGTACTAAAATTTGTCACTTTCAAAGAAACCATCCTTGAATTCTTCTTAGAGAGTATCCTCATTATAATCAGTAAGTTCTGATAAAGAAGAAAAGTAGTTCCAATGGATCGAAAAGCTAAAACACTATCTTCTTCTCAACGACAATTGGATAACATTAATCACCAAAAACAGATTTTTCAAGAAATGCATCATAGATGGTAGAGAATATTCCACTGAAGAAAGCAAAGAATGGGTTTGCTTCCAGAATGTCAAGAACAAAGGAAGCTTTTAAGCGGAAATTACTGAGCTACTACAAAAGAATGTTGTAGACCGTGTTAACTTCTATCATCAACACATTTTCAGAGTGATTCGTTAAAGCGAATTTAATACTTTTTGCTCAGAAAATATTAAATTCCAGCAATGCTTCGTTGCTGACACAATCAAAAGAGGATTCTCAACTTCTAAGATTGTTATTAAGGGACTTAAGAACTCCCCTAAAGTTCAAGAAGTCTTCAAAGGCTTACTGAATAACTGCAGCTTCAATATTGCTTAATAAGGTCCATCTTTCTTCGTCTGCGAATTCAGATCCCCGCTGGATTGTTTTATCTCAATGGAGCGTCTCATAAACCATCGCAAATAGAAATTCCTTTCAGATCTCTTCACCTCAGGACATCTAGACACCTTCATAGAACTTTCAGATCAACCCAAGCATTGAAAAAAACAATACAACACAATACAAACATAACCACTCTCCCCTTTTTCATATCATATTTCAAGAAGGAGAAGAAAAAATAGCCCTTATATATTTAAAAAACTAAGTCTTTTACAATATCAAAAAAATAAAAATTAGAAATTAATATTTTTATTTAGATAAATGACTAAATAACTAAGCTCCTAATAAGTAAATTTTCTTTCTGTTGGTTTATTATTGGCTTGAGTGAGAAATTATTTAGTCTACTTTATGTAGAAACTAATTTCTCTTTGAAGTTAAAGAAAAAGAAAAAAAAATTCAAATAAAATAACTAATTACCTAGTTCTCGCTCACACAAATAAAATCAAGTGCGCTTTATGAAAATCATGCCATTTTGGAAAACTAAAGGGATTTTCCAGAAGCTATTTGTGCTTATGATTTACGTTAGTTCTGTTCTTACTTATGATTATACTTCGAGTGGATCTGATTGGACTGGAACATGCTCTACTGGTCAACTTTAATCTCCTATCGATATCAGTGATGTCCAAGGTTCTTGCGATAACACGGTAACAACATAAAACTACTTAGAAACCATATCGATAATAAGAATTTCATCAATTAAAATGATAAAATATGCCTTTCTTCTTCATGTTAAAGCATAACAAATCGTCTTTAATATGATTTTTTATTATTTATTATCTTGTGTTTTAAAAAAACAGATGAACTTGACATTTTCCTGGACAAACACAGCCATGTCAACAGTAATCCTTAAAGATCAAGATTTAAGAAGTTATGCTCCAGCTAATTCATACTGGAGTTAGATTTATGCCAGCAACTTAAGTGGTGTAATTAGCGGCTCCAAGTCCTCATATTTTGTAATCCATTGCCCAGCTGAGAATTACTTGGATGGAAGTTAAAGTGATGTAGAGCTGTAGATCATTCATGACACTAGTATTGATTTAACAAGTTCAACGCAGCAAGCAATAGTCTCAATTATGTTTAACGTGGACTCAACAGCAAGTACGACATTTTTTTCAAATTACGACACTACGCTGGCTGGATCTGGTACCTCTGTTAGTATCAACATGTCTACGGCTATGTCTTCTTATTTTGACTCAACATAATAATACTATCTTTATACTGGTTCCCAAACAGCTCCTCCTTGCACAGAAAATGTCAATTGGTATGTCTTCTCTTAGATACTCTCAATTACAAGTACTTAATTGAGCACTATTCAGTCATATTTCTCTAAAGAACTTAAGTTTGCTTCGGGAAATGGAAACAACAGAGAGACACAATCAGTGAACAGCAGGACAATTAAAAAAGGAAATATTACTTGTGAAGAACAATTCATTCATTTCTTCTCTTTCTTTGTTATCTACACATTCCTTAACTTCTTCGTCTGCAAAATGCTCTGAGAGAGAGAGTTCATTCCTTGCAGAGAACAAATTTACCCCTCCCAGTATTTGCATCATAGTATTATAACAATGATTGATTTTGGTTTATTTCTAAAAAAACTAAATTTTGCTTTAATCTTAATTTTTCTTCCTCTCTTCCCATTTAATGATTTAAAAAAAGGAAAGCAACTTTAAATATTGAATTCAATCAATATTGTGGTACATCTAAATTGGCTAATAATTTGTTTTAAGTAGATTTTTTACTCTTTTTTCTATCTTCAAGTTGGCAAATATTATTTTCCCATGAAAGTGCAGCGTGTTAAGAAACAACTAATGAACAATCTCATATTAATAAAAAATGATAATTTAATAAGAATTAAAAACTATTGATTGACATTCAAATAATTAAATCATTCAAAATATTTGTGATTTAATGAGGAAAATATCAAAAGAATAAAACTCTGGAACCATCTCACATTTTTTTTAAATTAGATTAAACAACCATTTTTAACTGCATATCAAAAATAATTACCACATCATACAATTTGCCTTCATTCTCTTTTTAGAAACCATTAACTTTTTAATACAAAATCCAATTCACAACTTTAGAAATAATAACTCTTTTCTTTCAATAAATCAATTTTTCTCCTATTTTCCCTTTTTTACATTTTTCGAGACAATTCGAGTGGTTGCTGCTTCTAACTCAGGCGAATTCAATCAGAGTAACCCCAGAAAAGAAAATTAGATTGTGGGAAAACTAGAAACTTGCTGTGATTATTCAGATTTCTATTCTATCTGTTGATCTGAGAAATAAGCCGTTGATTTCAACTCAAAGCGTATTTTAATTAAATGAAAAGGAGCAAATAACTAACTTTCAAGTGTTTATTTCAAGCAAAAATGTGTTTTGCAACCAAAAAATTACTAATTTGTTTGATTTATCGTCATAGGAAAATCACTTATTATTGTACTCCTACTCTCCTTCTTTTCCATAAGAATTTGAAAAATTTGAAAAGCTTTCTAAAATTACTATTTAAACTTTCTCTTCTAAATACTTCTATCTAGTAATTGCTAAAAACTAGAAGTGTCAGAAAATGCTAAGGCTTATCAATCATTTTAATACTATTTTTATATTTCCTTAAAGTTGATATGGCTTGGTTGAAGTAAAAAAGATAAGTTGTAATTAAAAGAATAGCAATAATTGTGTTATATAACCATAGAATATGGTATCATTGTTTTAAAACCTCTCGATTGTAACTCTTTGTGTGAATACATATTTTGAAGAAATTTCTTAGAGGTGACGTAATAATAAAAACAAAAAATTGTAATGGCGATTTAAGATAAAAGATTACTGGTTGATTATTACAGCAAGCGAGAAGATCATTCAAGAAAGAATTTTCACTTTTATCCTTTCTAAATCATTTCTCAAAGTAGCTTCAGATACATTCTATTCGGTCAATTTTTATAAAAATAATTTAATATTATCTATACTAAATACAGGATTCATATACTACGTTACATATTATCTTTTTAGAGTTAATAATGATAATACACTTGAACTTGCCAAGTCTTATCTTCAAAATAGTTATTAATATTCCTAACTGAATCATAAATATATATGATCTGTTGATTCCAAACAGCGATTTATTTACTCCTTTATTTCTAAAAAGTTTTAAAAATACTATTATTTCCTTGGTAATAAAAAGGTAATTTTCTTCAAAAGAAGATTCTAGAACAGATAACCTTATTTTTCAAACAGACATTCTAACAAATCATGCTAATCAAGAGTATCATAAGAGGAGAAATGTAATCTAAGACAAAGAACCATTGGGAGTTAAAAAGATCAGCAAATTGCAAAATTATTTTGATCTTTCTGAAGAGCTAAAAAAAGTAAAGAATCTTTTTATTTCTTGAATTGGACAAAGAGTCAGTGAAGAATGTTTTGGAGATGGAAGTACACATACAATAATAAGAAACAGGCTAATAATTAAAAGGTGATTGTAAGGCGACTGGGAAAAAAGAAATTATGCTTATAGCAAGAAATAAAAAAGAAAATATGTGAAAGATTAGTATGTTCTTTAGAGAGTTTAATTCAATTTTTATTTTGTATTCATTCGTTCATCTCTTCAACTTTCTCATATGAGTGATCTTTGGAGTCTTCGCATTGATCTTTGTTGGAACCATTCTTTTTTCCTTCTTTGAGCTTTTTGGCTTTGACGATAACTTTTTCGATCACAAGTGGTCTGATTTAATCCATATCGATGTCATCTTTATGGTGCATTGCCTTACCACTCTCGTAGTTCAATGTTTTAGGGTAGATCACTAAAAATACCCAGCCATTTCTAAAGTGACTGGTTACTTCTTTGATTTGAATCTTGTCAAATGTAATCTAACCTTGTAACATATCCTTGTCAGTGTATCCTTTGAGGATCTTGTTGCCAGAGGTGTTAGTGTCAATGAATTTAGGGGAGTTTTCGGATGTATAAATAGAAATGTTAAGAGGGATACGGTTCATGTTGCACACAGAATTGTCATCTTTGTCGACAAGGCTGACATTGATGCTGAAATTTCTTTCACGATATAAAGGTTGGTCTAGAGGAGTGTTCAAGATGAGTTTGTACTTGTAATCAGATTCCCTCTTCTTGAAAAGGAATTAAATTAGACCCTGAGGAGAGATCGGGCCACCGATTGAGCAAGCGTCATTGGATCCTGCAATCTAGTTGTAAATTGGAGATTTCTTCTTCTCAGCAATAGCTTCGCTCTTTGGTTCATCAATTTTTTTCCTATTTTCATCAAAAAAGATTAAAAAACATCACATAAAGCAAGAAGATAATTGGAATAGTAAAAATAGTTTTGTTTTCTATAACTCCTGTGTTTTCCGTGCAAAAAATCCTTGAAATTCGATTATGGGATTATGAGACCACATAAGCGTCTAAAATTAATTAAATGTTGAGACAGCGAGTTTATGTGGCTGGGAAATCAGAATAAATTCAAATTAAATCTGCTAGAAGAGACTTGACCCCACTAATTCAGGAAAGTTTCCCCTTTTTCAGGATGATTCTTGATTTTGAAAGAGAAACACTGGGGAGAAAACAGCCTATTTTTACAATCCCCACCCAAAAAAAAATCAAATTCTTACTTTAGTTGTTTGACTTCATCTAAAAGGAGAGAAACTGTCTATATTTCAATATTGCTCTTTTCTTAGAGGTCTGTCAGCATTTTACTCTAAAAAGCAAACATTCCCATCACTCTTGCCTGCATTTCCTTCAACATCGTCTCCAAGTTGTTGCCAGAGTTATTATTCTACGCAACATTCAAGCTATTGTTTTAAGCAGGGAAGATTTAAGGCTATTTCACAAGGAAAGAGCTGTTAGCGATGTTGTTGTTGTTATTATTTCCATTATTAATGTTGTTATTCATCAGAGGCTAAAGGAGCTGCAGATTCAACAGAGGTAATAAAGAAGGTTGGATTTAGAAATTGCTTGGGATTGTCTCTAAGAAAAGAGTCTCTGATGACTTTGTCTCAGATTAAGAAGGAGTAAAATCACTATCTCTCTTAATCTTTTTCACAATAGGATTGAGGAGCTCATTTTTTTAGTGGAGAATCTTAGAGTGGGTTTCAGTATTGAAAGGTTCTGCAGCTTGATTGAGAAGCTAAGGAATGAACAGAGAGTTCAAGGAAAAAGGTGTATCCGTGTGACTGCAGAATCCAGTTTCGCAGCGGCAGCGAGCATCAAGAAGACACATTTGTTATGGGGAAGATAAAGGTGAATGTGCGTGAAAATTATCAAATATTTGTTTGATTTAATAATTATTTATTAAAAGACTGCTGATTTGCCGGTAGTTTAAAACCCGCATATTCTCCCTAGTTTTCCTTCTCTCCCCTCTAATCTCAAATTCCACTTCTTATTGATTTGATCTTCTCCTGAATGTTCTGTCTTTATTCGGATTAATAGCAGCTACTTTTAACTGTTGTTACAGTTCTCCCCACTTCTTGTAATAATCATTTCTATTTTATTCTCATGACATTCATGTGTTCAAAATCACATCTAAAATCAAAACTACGCATTAAGTAACTTTTTTCAAATCGAAAGAGTATTTTACAAACCTAAAATATTTAAAAGTCTCCCCAAAATAAGTTGACCAGTAAACAAAATATGAAATGAATTGAATTCAGTTACTAAATAAAATGACTTAAAAAGGGATTTCATTTACTGAAATCGGAAGTAATTAGCATCCCTGCTAACAAAGATTATTCAGCCCTAATTAAATAGATTTGGAATAAATTCATGAGAAAATTTGTGAGAGAAAAAAGAAAAGAAAAATATAAATGTTTCAAATAATTTATTTTGAGTTTCTTAAGTCATAAATATCCATTGTTATTGTAAAGAAGAGGTTTCACATATTTCAGGATCACAGATCAATCTGTTCAAAGTCACATGAAATACTAATTCCCAGGGGTTGGGGTTGGG
>Ga0302271_10000264_pt1 | contig 49548 bp, 33 predicted proteins | sample III_Bog_N1_1_FD_198767 | JGI IMG/M metagenome (GOLD analysis project Ga0302271, IMG submission 198767) | Peat permafrost microbial communities from Stordalen Mire near Abisko, Sweden - III_Bog_N1_1 | ecosystem: Environmental > Terrestrial > Soil > Wetlands > Peat | place: Sweden: Abisko...
GTTTCTTGATACCGCCGGGATGCAACGGTCGTAATCTCATTTTCCATTTGCAACAGTTTTTAGTGTTCGCTGCAAAACTAATAAGAATAAGAAAATTCCGCAAGGCGGTCAACGTAGGCGGATACACAGAATGTAGGATGAATGTATGTTGTATGAAGATTTTAATCTTCACAAATATCTAGAAATCAAAAAGATAACCTTAAAAATATGTATGATTGACAGGAAATCAAAACTTACATTGGTAAAACTGTGGAGATATGCTTTTTATTTTGTTTTATACCCTCTGCAATATAATACAGATAGCTCGTGAGATGAATTTACCGCTAAATTTTATCCCAACTCAATGCTCTGACACGTCGGCAACATAGCTGAAAATGTGTAGGATGGGACCTCTTTCAAAAAAAACATGATAGGAACTCGTATTATTTCTCACTTGCAAAAAATCATATTCTTTTATTGCTGTCCGGTAAACAATAATCAGAGTCAATTCTATAAAGCTATAAGACAGATTAAGTGTCAACCTAAATCAGGACATGCCAGTGTCTCCATTTTCCGATAACCTAATGAAGAATATTCAAATTCGCATCTCTTTTATTTTGTATTCCTCTCCACTTTCGTTATCTTTGCAAAATAATGAGAAGTGGGGTTATCGTTACAAAGTAATCAATTATCAATGAAAGAGACATCAACCCAGCAGTGGAATGAGTTTTATTTAAAAGATGTGTCATTTGTCAATCTTATGACCAGACGTATCTTCAATGTTCTTATTGTTGCCAATCCTTATGATGCGTTTATGCTGGAGGACGATGGACGGGTGGATGAGAAAATCTTCAATGAGTATATGGAGCTTGGCTTGCGTTATCCTCCCACGTTTATTCAGGTGAGCACCACGCAGGAGGCCGAGAAGGTGCTTGCGTCCACGAGCATAGACCTCGTGATCTGTATGCCGGGTACAGCCGACAATGATGCCTTTACGATAGCACGCGGCATTAAGGCGGAATTTCCGCAGATACCGATTGTTGTATTGACTCCATTCTCGCACGGTATCACAAAACGAATGGAAAATGAGGATATGTCGATATTTGAGTATGTGTTCTGTTGGCTTGGAAATACCGACCTTATCTTGTCCATCATAAAACTGATAGAGGATCGTATGAATATCGAGCATGATATCCGTGAAACGGGTGTACAGATGATACTTCTGGTTGAGGATAGCATACGTTTTTATTCATCCGTTCTTCCAGATTTATATAAATTTCTTTTAGCCCAAAGTCAGTCGTTTGCAACGGAAGCTCTTAACGGGCATTATGCAGCTCTTCGTATGCGCGGTCGTCCCAAAGTGGCTTTGGCACGTAATTATGAAGAGGCCATAGCCTTATATAATAAGTATAGCGATAATACCCTTGGAGTGATATCAGATTGTCGTTTTCCTATAAATGGAGAGAAAGATTCTGACGCAGGCCTTAAACTGCTTGACGAGATACGTTCTCGTGATGAGTATATACCTTTAGTTTTGCAGAGTTCTGAGAGTGCGAACCGACAGAGGGCTAAAGATCATGGATTCAATTATGTCGATAAGAACTCAAAGAAAATGAACATTGACCTCCGTACTATTCTTTCTGAGCATTTTGGGTTTGGTGATTTTGTTTTTCGTGACCCTAAGACTCATGATATTATATTGCGCATTCACAATCTGAAGGAGTTGCAGGATGATATTTTCAAAATACCAAACGACTCAATGCTCTATCATGTATCCCGTAATCACATGTCCCGCTGGCTTTGTGCGCGAGCTATCTTCCCGGTTTCTGCGTTTCTTAAGAATATAAAATGTCACCGTCTTCAAGATGTCGATATGCACAAGAATATTATTTTTGATGCGATAGTAAAATACAGACAGATGAAAAACCTCGGAGTCGTGGCCGAGTTTCGTCGTGACCGTTTTGATAGATATTCCCATTTTGCCAGAATTGGAGATGGTTCTTTAGGTGGAAAGGGCAGGGGCCTGGCTTTTCTTGACAATATAGTAAAGATGCATCAGGAGTTTAACCAGTTTGAGAATGCCGATGTGGTTATACCAAAGACGGTAGTGCTCTGTACTGATATCTTTGATGAATTTATGGATACTAATGATCTTTATCAGACCGCGCTCAGCGATGCGATAGACGAAGACATTCTGTCACAATTTCTTAAGGCCAAGTTACCCGACCGTCTTGTTGCTGATTTCTTCACATTCTTTGATGTTGTTAAGAGCCCAATAGCCATACGCTCGTCAAGTCTTCTTGAAGACTCTCATTATCAACCATTTGCTGGTATTTATTCCACTTATATGATACCATATCTTGACGATAAATATGAGATGCTCCGCATGTTGTCTAATGCGATAAAGGCTGTCTATGCATCCGTATATTATCGAGATTCAAAAGCCTATATGACTGCCACGAGTAACGTCATTGATCAAGAAAAAATGGCAGTCATATTGCAAGAGGTAGTCGGCAAAAGTTATAATGATCGATATTATCCAAGTTTCAGTGGTGTGCTCAGATCTCTTAATTATTATCCAATAGGCGACGAGACTGCTGAAGAAGGAATCGTCAGTCTCGCTATAGGATTAGGTAAATATATAGTTGATGGAGGTCAAACGCTTCGTGTTAGTCCGTATCATCCCAATCAGGTGCTTCAAACTAGTGAGATGGATGTAGCTCTTAAGGAGACACAGACTCAATTCTATTCTTTAGATTTGAGAGATGTTGGAGATGATTTTAAGATTGATGATGGATTCAATATTATCAAGCAGAATGTGCGTGAAGCTGATAAAGACAATTCTCTTAATTTTCTTGCATCCACATTTGATCCTATTGATCAGGTGATACGTGACGGACTCTATCCTGGAGGCCGAAAGATTATATCTTTTTGTGGAGTGCTTCAGCAGGGAGTGTTTCCCTTACCGGAGATTTTGCAAACGATACAGAAGCTTGGGGCTAATGAGATGCGTCGACCAATAGAAGTGGAATTCGCATGTAATATCAATGAAGACCGTAGTGGAACTTTTTATTTGCTTCAGATACGTCCTATTGTTGACAGTAAACAGGTCCTTAACGAAGATTTAACACAAATAGAAGATTCCGCCTGTCTGTTACGTTCCCATTCTTCACTTGGTCACGGTGTCAGTAATGATGTCACTGATGTGGTCTACGTGAAGACAGATGATCATTTTACAGCAATGAACAATCCTTATGTGGCAGATGACATAGAAAGAATAAACCGTCAGTTCCTGAAAGATGGTAAAAATTACATTCTGATAGGTCCGGGCCGATGGGGATCAAGTGATTATTGGTTGGGTATACCTGTAAAATGGGCCCATATCAGTGCTGCACGTGTCATTGTTGAAGCAGGCTTGAAGAATTATAGAGTAGATCCTAGTCAAGGTACTCATTTTTTTCAGAATCTTACAAGTTTTGGTGTAGGATATTTTACGGTTAATCCCTTTGCAAATGATGATATATATCAGAAAGAACTTCTTGATTCCATGCCTGCGGTAGAAGAAACAAAATATGTACGTCATGTGTGTTTCGATACTCCTCTGGTTATAATGATGGACGGTATGAAAAGTGAAGGTGTAATAATGATCCCTAAAAAATGAGGTCGTTTTTGTCAGGTAGGTATCAAGAGGTCTTGCATATATCAGAAAATTCACCTACCTTGGTGTCGCTAAAAACCAAATAAACGAACTCTGACATGTATACAATTTTATGTTAAATTATACTCGTGCTTTATCACTGAGAAACTTGAGTTAATATTTTATTAAGCAGGAACGTAGCATTCTGATTACGGGCAACACCTGACGTAATACGATAAGAATAAGTAACATCATCTCCAAGTTCCACCTCAAAGCAATAGTTATGGAAATGCTGCGGATCGGAGTCTGCCATCTTTGAAAGTTCCAAATCATGAGTGGCGATGACACCGGAAACTGGCAACGATAATATCGACTCAAGAAACAGACGCGACCCATTGAGTTTGTCGAGCGAATTAGTGCCTTTGAGAATCTCGTCAAGGATTATAAGAGTATGTTCAGATTTTTTACACGCACAGATAAGCTGTTGCAGGCGAATAAGCTCGGCATTGAAATATGAAATACCATGAGTAAGGTCGTCGGTGGTACACATGCTCGTAAAGATATTAAACATGGATATTTTTAGAGACTGGGCAAAAACCGGCATACCATTCATGGCGAGAATATAATTTATACCCACAGAACGAAGAAATGTGCTTTTACCTGCCATATTTGCACCGGTTATGATATAAAAAGCACCATCATCGATTTTGAAATCATTCTTTACAGCCTTATCGATGCCGATAAAAGGATGATAGAGGGCCATTGCTTGATATACGATTTTATCCACGTCGAGTATCTCGGCATCCACCGCTTCGGGGTGATTAAAACGGAAGGTAGCCATACTCATCATTGCGTCAAACTGACTGACGCAGTCAATCCACAGCGGAAGATGAGAAAGATTCGTTTGCTGCCAGCGGGTAAAGCGGCGGACGAGAAAGAAATCACTAAAGAAAAAAGCATTGGCAAATATCAGTCCAAGTATGTTTCCGCGTCGGTCGATAGCCGCAAGGATACGAGTAAGTTCATGGAGAGCGGCAAGTGAATTATCATCTTCAGAAAAGAGCTTTTGATGAAGCTGTCTGTCGTAATGCGTTTTAAATTCGATATCCTTCAAGACTTTAAATAAATTGACATATCCTTCCAACTCCTTTGTCAACCGGTTGACAACACGGCTGATACGATTGAGCGTCCTCGATGCCACTGTCAGTGACATGAAAAGCATAAGCAATGCGATTAGAACAGGAACATTGGCACTCAGCGGGGTAAATATGGAGAGAGTAATTGTCACGAAAAGCAAAGCGATAAAAACATAAACAACACAAAGAAACAGTAGATTACTGAAAAGAGGACTGACTCGGGTGGATGATGCATTCTTGAGGACAGAGGATATTTTGGCCGTATCAATGGACGACGATGGCGAAGCCATAAATAAAGTTCGGATATCACCCATGGCAGCCAATTCGTCAATGCTCTCCTTTCGACGACGCACTTCATCTGAGCTGTGAGGAAGCGAAATCAGGCATTGTGCAAGACTGTCGCTTCCTCCAGTAGTTACGGTACGGTTAATTCGATTGAACAACGAAAGCTGTCCGAACAAATCCATGTCTGTGGAAAAAGGATGATGTTTATCTATATATTTCTCACCATCGCCAAATCTGGAGAAGTCGCCATCGAGATAGAGTAGCTCATTTTCATAAACAGTTTGAATACGTTCTGCCAAACTCAGCCGCGCTACATTTTTACGGTCGAAGAACCTCGTCACTGCATAGATGGCTATACATACGACAACCATGAGTATAAAGACTGGTTTATGAAAGACGAAGAAATATTCATATAAGAATATGACAAACAACGCAAACGAGATAAGTTCAAGTGTCAGAAATATCGGATTTCTCCGTTTGAGCATAGTTACCTGAGAAGTCAAGTCTTTGAGATGCTCTGCATATAAATCTTTTACCATTAATACTTTTATTTAAAATTAGGGGAAAGTGTATAAAAAAAGGAGTACCGCTGTACTCCAACCTTTATTAACCTTAAATCTAATACTATGAAAAACGATGCAAAGATATAGACTTTACATCAAAGAACAATGAGTAACGATGTTAAAATGTATAAAAGTTACATATAAATAATGCAAAATATCTATCTCCGTTAGTAATGATGAGACTATACAAAAGAGAAAATCCCAATTTCTGAAATCAGGAACTGGGATTCTCTAAATAGATAATTTATTTTTATTTACTTAGTACACTATTTACCGGCGCAATGTGGGTTAAGACTTTTCTACACGTTCTTGTCATTGAACGAAATTTTATTTGATGAGTATTTTTTTTGATGAATAATTACCATTTTTCTTTGTAAATTTCATGATGTTGATTCCTTTCTGAAGAGAATTCAACCGTATACCATTAGTGTTGTATATCTTTATTGAAGCAGAATCAGAATAATCATTCACTGTGTATGTGTAGATATCTGTGGATAGTGATTGTGCCACTCCCTGCTTGATTCCGTTGACGGCAAATGAATCCTTGGGTGTAGATAATGTTTTTCGGTCTAATATCTGTCCTGTATCCCATACAAATGGAATTACTCCATTGCGTTTGGCTTGCATAGTAATATACTTATACCAATATTCTCTGGATTCGTCGTGTCTGTTTTGAAGTGCGGTGTCGTTCAGCGTTCTGTATGCAGCACTATATTCTCCTATCATTACAGGAATACCTTTACTTGTGAAATATGTTTTCATCAATGCCATCTGTTGATCCACATAACTCTCTTCTCCATAAGTGCAGTTCCTGCTCACACCATATACAGGAGTGGTATGATATGCCTTTCCCCAGAAATAATGAATATTGCCCCAGCTTTCGTCTTTTTCCATCAGACAAAAGTTAAATGGCGTATAATAATGAACTTCGAGCATCAGCTTGTTTTTAATATTGTCAGTAGGGAAGTATTGATTGTTGTATTGAATTGCTAATTCTGTACTTGTCGAAGGGGCTTGGATGACCAGACACCTTTTAGCGTTATTACCCCCCTCTCCACGTACAGCATCAATAAATGCTTGGTGATATGTCTTCAATGCGTTTATTTGTTCTGCTTTCGTCACATCTGGTTCGTTGGCACTTGCAAAAAGAAGATATTCGTCGTAGTCTTTCATTGCTTCCGCAATTTGTGTCCATAAGATAAACTGTATGTTTTTGACAGAATCAATAGCCCCTTCGTTACAATTCTTTTCAAGCCATCCACCGTCATAGTGACAATTGAGAATTACCATCAGGTCCTCGCTTAAAGCCATATCGATAATCTCTTTGACTCGAGCCATCCATTTTGGATCTATGACATATTTTGTGCCGCTGATAGTATGCGAATACCAGCTGCACGGAATACGTATCGTATTAAAGCCGTTGTCTTTGACCATCTGGAATATTGCTTTTGTCGTAACAGGGTTTCCCCATGCTGTTTCGTAATTCGTAGGGCTACTGCTGTTGATCCATGTTCCTAAACACTCCATTGTGTTGCCGAGATTCCATCCTGCAGTGCAATCACTTGTTAACTCCTCAATCGTGCAGTCGTTGAAAGAACCCTCTTGATTGATGATAAATTTTTTCTCTGTTGTTCCGTTATATCTGAACGTAACCCATCCTTGACGGTTTTGAGTAACGTGATTAGCTGGAGTTGTGATATTGTAAAGTCCTCCTATATTTGTTTGCTTTACGCTGAGCCAACTACTGCAGGAGACTCCATAATTTCGTCCCTGAATCATTTTAATTTCAAACGAATTTTCTTTCTTGGATATGTTGATAGTATCCAAAGCAAAGGACATAATAGGACAAAGCATGCTCCATATTATTAAAATAACGAATGCTCTTTTTTTCATATATTTTTCATTTTTACCAAAAATACATCATTTTTGTTCTTCATAAAGAATAATGTGAAAACAGTCTTCCGTGTACAAAGGACACGGAAGACTGATAAAATTACATGTGAATTATTTAATAATAATCTTCTTAGTTAGTGAACTTCCGTCACTCATTTCAAATTTAACGATATTGATACCCTTCTGTGTTTTGGAACGCTGGATACCGTTAACATCGTATACCTTATACAATTTAATAGAAACATTGTTTTTGGTAGTATTAACACCATCTGTTATCTTGATGTTGTAGAGGCGGAAATTGTCGAACTTACACCAACCGCAGTTGTTCCAGCCAGTTACGTCACCGGTTATCTTATTCGCAACGCTGTAGGTTCCGTCTGTACGGGCACCTAATGTAAGTGTGTCCCCAGCTGCTAGGTCTACAGTTATTGACATTGTCTTCAATGGGCCTTTGTCTTTCTCTTCGCCGTTATCTGGATCATATTCGTCTAATCCTGCAAATGTGCGTAATGCCTCATAAGGATGTTCGCTGACGAGAGCTTCAGCATTATAATCGCTTTCATGACCATAGTATTCTGCGTTGTTGTTGACAAAAAGACGCTGTGAAGCCAGTCGTGACTGACCTCCTCCTTCAAAGACTGCCATGTCTGTAGTCACCTTATATTGGCCTGCTGGCAAACCGATGACAGTCTGATAAATATACGTATCAGGTATTGGTGAAGACAATATACAGAAACCTGTAGTACCATCAGTAGGATTGATGTTCGTCTCCAGACTTGTAAAGCTGTTCAATCCTGCATCGTTCATTTCCTTGCATGTCGTGCATTCAAGGCCTTTCACTCTGAAATTCCATCCAGCAGGTGGGTCATATACACCACTTATATTATCGTTGTGACCCGCCCAGTCTTCAAAACTTGGGTTGCAGAGAACGGTTGTGATATCCACACCCTCTTTCACATCGTTGGTAATCTTGGCTTTCATTGCAAGAGAATCATAAGCAGCGATGATTCTTGTAATCTGGTCGTTGGTCAGAGTGGGGTATTCTAAACTATAATTGGCATTTGTTTCGTCATACAACGCTTTCAGTTTGATACCAGCTTCTGTTTTATCATAGCCAGTTTTGCTCAGTAGGGAATTCTGTGTGGAATCGGCGATAGCCATCTTTGCATAGTATTTAATACTTGTGCTGACACCATTCTCGGCATTAATAATTTTGTTCATCGCGTCTATCATGTCATCAAAGGTGCAAGTATCGCTTCCCAATATTAATGTTCCCTTATCTGTAGCAGTAGAGAGGTCCTTACGGAGAGTTCCGAGCATTTTGCTATCCAACAAGATATTAGCTTCGTCGATTTTTGCCTCTAATCTCTTGGATGCCTCTTCCTTGTCTTGTCCTTCGAAAATCAATCTGAAGTTATCGAAACATGTCCATACTGTTCCATTGTCATTTTTGATGCCAACAGTCAGGTTCCCGTCAGTAATAAAGCCCTCAACTTCATTGTCATAATAGCCTGCTGCAAAGAATGCTTGTGTCGTTGAAGGATCCCAAGGATTATTAGGCATATTCCAACCGTCAGCTCCCGCATAACCGCCTGAAATACTCGTTGGACCTACGGAGCAGACATTTTTAACTCTTGTAGCATTATCGTTTATAAAGATATATGAATCTCCAACCTTTGCTTGAGCGGCAGAATCTGCCATCCAGCTTGTATATTCGCTATCCCAGTTCCAGTTTGTGCGTTGGAAAGCCTGAACTTTCAATTTGTAAGTTCCATTGGGTACATTCTGAATTGTCTGATAGATATGAAACTGACCTGACCATTTCGTTCCGTAAGTGTTTTCAAAGTCAGGATTTTTTCCTTCAAAGATAGTCCACCCGTCTGACCTGTTATTGTCTAGATTTGCATTCTGAATGAAAGATGTTATATCCTGTCCTGGTTGTATTTGTGAATTGACGGCTGCAACTTCAAAGTTGCTAAGCTTATCAAGCATTTGATTGATCTCTTCTGTCGTGAGAGCATAATTGGATAAAATTTCTGATATGTCATTTGTTGCGATGAAATCAGAGAGCGAGTCTACCTGAGAAGTCTCCGATTTTAACGAGCCCAATATGCTGTCTCCTACAGCAAAAGCGGCAGTTAGTTTTTTGTAAGCCGTTGCATTTTCTTTTGCCATATTCAAAACCGTTTTTAATGAGGTGTCTGCCGAAATGACATTCTCTGTTGTCGAAGATGTGTTATCGTACGTCTTCTGTGCATTGTTCATCTCATTCGTAAGATTATCCAAGTATGTGGCGTTCATCTTACCTTCGGTCACAAGAGTTTTAGATTCTGATAAGGTCGTATTAAGATCTTCTCTAAGTGCATATTCCCCACAGAACTTGAGAGTAAATGCATCGATTTGTATCCAGTTGGCTGTTGTATTCACGCATTTTACTCCAAGTTCCAAATTACCGTCGGTGACGAATATTGTATCAGTATCAGTCCAATACCACCATCTGTTCGATTGACAATTTACCTTCGTATCACCTAGTGCAGAAATAGCATATAGGTAGGTGCCTTGTGAATAACCGTCATGGCTGTCATTATCGTTCTGGTCTTGATCCACGCTTAAGATATTCGCACTGATAAGATACTTGCCATTTGGCAGTCCTGAAATTTTCTGGAATATCTTGCGGTCAGAAAGCGTTGAAGTATTGCTCGCCCAAGCTCCGACAGCACCGGTATTTCCCCATGAGATATCGCTATAACCGAAAGTCCCGGATGGTATTTCTGTCCATCCGACAATGTTAGAATCATCTTTTTTATATCCATCAGAAAAACTATTATTGACGATATAGTCACTCAAATCAGCAGGTGTGTCGTTTGTTGCATTGGCAATATCGTATTTCCTTATCAGGACGTTAAGGTCGTCTGTCGCATTTGATAGCATAGAATAAGTGCTTGCCGCGTTATTGTATGCTGTCAGGGCTGTTGCAATGTCTATGCCGTCTTTCTGTGCGGTGGTCATGGCATCACTAAGTATTGTGTGGTAATAATATACCTGATAGTCCTTTTTCGCAACGAATTTCCAAGTGAGACTATCATGTTCTAACCCGCTGAGGAGAGGGTATACAATACTTGTTCCGTCACTTTGGCAGCCGAGCCAGAAATTGGTGTAGATGCCCTCACCATAAGATGCACTCAGTGTATCAGGACGAAGTTTATATGTTCCGTCTTCATTGGATACAATGGTCCAGTTAATTTCAGCTGTCGTTGACGAACCTCCGATATTCGCTGTCTGTGCGTCTGAGGTGTAAAGATAGGTAAAAGCTTCGCCTTTTGATGAGCATAGAAGGTTATAAGCCATACCGTCGGCAGTAGCGTTCGTAATGACAGCCATACCTGATTTGCTGATACATGTACGTCCACCGGATGCATTTAAAAACGCCGCCGCCTTTACATTATATAAATACAATGTGTCCCCTAGTGCCCAACTAGTGAAGCTCAGCGTCGGCGCATTCCACGTTTCGGCAATAACATTTGCCGAGCATAGTATCGCCGTTAAAATAAATAAGAAATACTTTTTCATGATACATAATAGATTTAATTATACAATAATAAAATTACGCTGCAAAGATAGCTATTATTGAAAGAATACAAGGGTTCGTTTTGTATCATATTATGTAACGGTTTGTCGCAAATACCAATTATATTCAATATGTTGATTTTTCCTTGAAATCCGCTGACGAAATTTTGAATTCTTCTTTAAAATACTTTCAAAAAAGTTTTGGCGTATTTAATCCGACGATGTATGCTATTTTAAATACTTTTCATCTGGCTTTCCTTCAAATATTGTTTGGCGCGTTTCAACCTGAGAATACGAATAGACCCTTTTCTGATATTACTTTATGTGTACATCTTCGAGGTATGATTATTTGTATTCATCCATATTAAAAAGGCTTTTGTTTGTAATTATCGTCTTAAAGATATATAAAATATTACTTCATAGAAGACGAATGTTTCATTTTTTAATCTTTTATGTATAACTTTATGACCATTTTTAACTACTAAATATGAAAAAAACTCTATTGGCACTGCTCTGTCTGTTGCTTTTTGGCATGACAGTTAGTGCTGCCGACACTCTTAGCGTGAAGAAAGTGAAAAAAGAACGGACCGTAACTATTTATGGACGTGTGTGTGATTCTTTCACAAAAGTGGGTATACCTGAAACGTTTATAACAATAATGTTGCCCGATAGCAGCGTTGTGGATACCGTACACGTGGAGTCTTGGGATGCCAATACAAACAAAAAGGATGCTTATTATCATTTTAAAATACCAGCCCATCCACAGAAATATATTATCAAAGGTGTCCATCCTGATTATAAGGACACTTATCTGGATTATGAATTGAAGTATATCGCCCGTAATACTTATTTCGAGGCTTCCTTGATGCGGATGCGTCGCAAGGATAAAAAGAAAGATGTAAATGTGATGCTTAATGAGGTAGTCATTAAGGCTACAAAGATAAAGATGGCATATAAGGGCGATACTCTTGTCTATAATGCCGATGCTTTCAATCTACCTCAAGGCAGTATGCTTGATGATCTGATCAAACAAATGCCTGGTGTACAACTCAAAGAAAACGGTGAAATTACTGTAAACGGGAAAAAAGTAGATTATCTCACGCTTAATGGGAAGGATTTCTTCAAGGGCAATAATAAAACCATGCTTGATAATCTGCCGTATTACTCAGTAAAGAATATTCAGGTTTACGATAAGGATACTGAAAAAAGTAAATATTTGGGGAGAACAAATGAGAAGAAAGATTATGTGATGGATGTACAACTCAAGCGTGAGTACTCCAAGGGATACATGGCTAATGTGGAAGGCGCTCTAGGCTCTTCCGACAGATATATGTCACGTCTCTTCGGACTTCGTTTTACTGATAACTCGCGTGTCTCTATCTTCGGAAATGTAAATAATGTGAATGAAACGCGTAGCCCGAATAATAATGGTGATTGGGAACCGTCAAATTCCCCTCAGGGATTGCAGAGCGTAAAGAATGTGGGAGCCAATATTTATATTGATGATAAGGATAAACGATACCGCGAATCGGCCGACGCTCAGGTGTCGTGGAATGATTATGACAATGAGACCCGTTCGGCTTCGGAGACTTATCACTCGTCAGGAAACACGTTTTCGAACTCTCGTTCGATGTCAAATCAGAGCACGTTCAATTTCGAGGCAAATAATAACTTTGAGTTACTTGAACCATTCTATCTTTCTTCGAATACAAGTGTTTCGATTAATAAATCAAATAACACGAACAACAGTAACTCAGCCTCGTTTAGCGAGAACCCGTCTGCTTTCGGCGGAACAAGTGAAATACTTGACTCGGTGTTTCGGAAGATAATCCCCCCTTCGCTGAAGAGTATGGCTGTCAATCGTAATCAAACACAAGGCATGGGTGACAGTCATGATTTGTCATTAAGGGAGAGGGTTTACTTCATGCAGAAACTGCCTTGGGGGGATAATATTCAGGCAGAGGCATCTGCGTCGTATGGCGACAGTAAGTCACACCAGTATAGTCTTTCAAGCCTGGATTACCTTCAGGGTTCACAGCTTCCAGACTATCGTAATCAGTATAATGACAATAGAAGTCGCAACTATGACTATGGTGCTTCTCTGTCATATAATATACACCTGCCGTCAGACTGGAACTTCTCGTTCTCATATCGTTACGGACAAAACTGGAATTCGAATAAGAATCCTTTGTATAGACTGGACCGGCTTGAAGGATGGAGTGATGAGAGCTATCATCCGTTCGGTTCCCTTCCGCAGACACGCGATTCTTTGCTTATGAGTCTTGATGTGAATAACAGCAGTACAAATTCCAATCTTAGCAAGACTCATACAGAAAGTGTACAAGTCTATTATACTAAAGAGAGAGACGGCGGAGGCTACACTTATATCAGCTTTGTATTTCCGATCGTTTATAAGTCGGAACATGACCATTATACCCAGAACGTTACCGATACCTCTTTTTGCCAGCGAAACTGGTTGTTTCAGCCTGAGGTGAATATGTATATGAGTTCGAAAAAATACAACGCCTATTTTGTATATCGTGAATCTGTGACCACTCCGACGGCACAGAATCTTGTGAATGTGCGTGATGATTCAAACCCTCTGGCCGTTCGTTATGGTAATCCGGATCTGAAGAATAGTCAGAACCATAGTCTTTATGGTAGTTTCACAATTAACAAACCTGAGCGTGAACGTTCTTTCTCAGTCAATATAAATACCTCTCTTGTGAGAAATCAGATAGTCGATGGTTATTCGTATAACTCTATAAAGGGTAAATATACCTATATACCGGAAAACGTGAATGGTAACTGGAACGCGAGTATTGGACTCAATTACCAGAGTGCTATCGACAGCATGAAACTGTTTTCATGGTCGGTATCTACGGATAACAGTTATATGCACAACGTGTATCTGTCAGCGGACAGTGGCGCGATTACGGCTTCTCGCTGTACTGCAAAATCATACTCTACTGTGGAACGTGCTACAATCAAATATCAGAAAGACGACCTTAAGTTAAGTCTTGATGGAAAGTTTTCATGGCAGCATTCTGGTAGCGGAACATCAGGGGTGTCGAGTACCAATGTGTATACTTACAATTACGGATTCTCGGGTCAGTATAAATTCCCATTACAGATACAGTTTGCTACTACATTGTCGATGTACTGCCGCCGTGGTATGTCAGACAAATCATTAAATACAAATAATCTCGTGTGGAATGCCTCTATCTCCCGGAGCTTCATTAAAGGTAAAATGATATGTCGTCTGGAAGGATTCGACATTCTTCATCAGTTGACACAGATACAATATAACGTGTCATCCAACGGCAACTCGTCGACATGGAACAATTGTATACCGAGTTATTTCATGTTACACCTCAGTTATAAGATAAATCTCACACCGGGTAAAACGAAATAGGACTTGCCTTTTGTGATGAAAGCAAGCCCCGTTATATAAAAATGTTTGTTGAAATATTATCTCAAGGCGAAGAATGTACCCCCTTGAACAGCCATACGAGCTTCGTACATACCTGCATTGTTGAGTGCAACGTCCATTTTCTGGCCATTTTCTAATGTTATCTGGGCAGTTCCGTCATTATTGAATTTAAATAGTTCGGTCTTCTGTCCTTTTGCATTCATGTACCATGCGTTTTCTGTCTTGTTATAGCTAAAGTTTACGATTTCTCCGTTTGGCTTTGTTATGTCATAACCATCTTTCAGTGTCTTTACGAGATACTGTTTTCCGTCGTTGCCGAAGATTGTCTGTGTCTTACCGACGTTTGCTAAAGCAGGATTGCTGCCTGTCCAGAATTCGATAGTATTAAGAACAATACCGTCAATAATACCGGCAATTTCGTAAACAGGTACTATATGAAGACAGATGAAGACCAACTCGTTGACAAATTTATTGTCTATGTTCTGGTTCCATTTTAATACCTTATGCCATAGGGCGAAAGATCCGATACAAGAACTGAATAATACACTGCTTGCAAGAAGGCATACTCCTAGTTTTAAATTTTTGATTTTCATTGTTTTTACGTTTTTGGAAAGTTGTTAATAATTATAGTGATTCAAAATCGACAGTAAAGATATGAAAATATTTCGTAGTAAAATAATATATTCTATAAAATTCAAGAAAATAGTCACAAATTTGCTATTTTTGCGTCAACACTTTAGAACAAAAATAAAAACAGATTGATGCAACAATCACAGTTTGAAACAATGGCACGGCGTGTCCGTCCCTCGATCGTAAATGTCGGCAGAGTGATTCTTCTGAGTGAAGATGAGGCTGAAGATATAGCTCAGGATACACTTTTGCGTATGTGGACCATTCGTGATAGACTGGGGGAATATGATTCCGTTGATGCTCTGGCAAAGGCGATTGCAAGAAATCTAAGTATATCACGGCTTCGAAAGATACATCTTAATGTCGTCCCCATGATGGATAACATCGATGCAAAGGTGATGAGAAATCCCCAGAGTGATATTGAAAATGCAGAGAACGACATCTGGCTGACGAAACACATCGAAAACTTGCCCCCGAGCCAGATGATTATTATGAGGATGAAACAGAATGAGCGGCTTGACAATCATGAAATAGGAGCCATACTTGGCATTAATGAAACAGCAGTGCGTCAGGCTTTGTCAAAAGCACGGCGGCGGTTAATATCTGAATTGAATAAAAGAGGTTAATTATGGATGATAAATTGAAACAAATTAAACAACTAATCGAATGTTATCTTAAAGGTGAAACATCGGTAGAGGAGGAAGATCGGTTGAAAGAGTTTTTCTGTCAGTCGGATATCCCAAAGGAATTTATACCTTATAGGCAGATGTTTCATATAGTAACAGAACCGAATGATACTCCTGATGATCAACTTCTAGAGTCTTTTGCTGATAATAATGGTGTGAAGAAGAAACACTCTGTGAGAATATTGCCTATAATGTTCAGAATAGCTACTATTGCAGCTGTGGCTATATTGATATTCATGGCCGGCTATCAATTCAATAATAAGAGTATTCCACAACCGATCATGAAAGAGAGAATTGTGAGAGTAACCACTACCGTACAGGATACGGTGAGAGAAAGAATACCTGTCATTATCACCAAGACGATAAATCATAAGGTATATATAGCTGTCACTCCAAAACAGAACTCCGGTGATGCGAGAACTATCAATAGTAAAGAATGTGATGTAGCTTCCATAGACACTAAACATTCCGCAGCTACAGTAAGCCGAACTCTGTTTTCGGGTACCTCGATAGATGTAAATGCTGAGTTTGGTGAATGTGCAAAGGCTCAGGCTCAATTTGAGAATAAGGAAATGAAGAATTATATAAAAACACTTGGATATGAAGTCAATAATTAAATTATTCTTTGCGGTGTCGATTTTTATAGCAGTTTTGCCGCTGAATGCTCAAAATAAGAGATATGTAGAAAATCCTGAAGTGATGAAGATCATCGATCAATTCAAAAATGGTTTTCTGTCCGGTTTCGGTGTTAATAATAACAATATGTTATGCCGTGAAATCTTTGAAAACAATACAGAACAGATAGCAAAGATTAGCATTGATAAGATAAAAGATATCACGTCGCAACTAGACAAACTTGGTGCCGAACATAAATTTACAGAAGTCCTTGACAGCATGGGCTCTTACAGAGTTAAATATACGATTAATTTGCGTCAGCACAAAACAGGTCAGACTGAATATCTTACATTCGTCTTCAATAATTCATTCTTTGATTTGAAATACCTTGTGAGAGATGATAAATACAATCCCGATAGTAATGTTGATGTCATGACGCGGCAACCTACAATAGACAAGATCGACTTACGACTCAAGTCTTATCTGGAAAAGAAGACTTCAAAAATGAAAGAGGTGGTCTTTGACAAAAATTATTCCATCAATATTTATCACTTTGGCGGTGAATTACCCACGGATAAGAAAACAGTAGGTGAGAGATTTATTGTACAGAATTGTACTGGAAATGACTATTCTGCTCTTAAAGACTTCTTAAAAGCAAATGCTACTGATGATGGTATTTATTATAGTGAGTTTTATAACAATGACAGGACGGAGATGACTACGGTACGTCTGGTTGGCAGTGACATGCACGCCATTATCATCGCTGCAACCCTTAAAGGAAGTGATTTGCATATCGTTCGCGTTGTGGGAACAAAACCTTGGGCTTGTGTTCTGCCATTAAACTGGGCTGACGGTGTGGGCGACATTGATAACAATGAGGTGGATGACACGAGTGACATTATCACCGATAAAGTCTATGAAATTGATCAGGTTGATGAACAGCCATCATTTCCGGGAGGTCAGGCCGAACTTGACAAATACATTAAAAAGTATATGATTTATCCTACAGAAGAAGCTAAAAATGGTGTTATGGGTCGCGTGCTTATCGGGTTTGTGTTACAAAAGACGGGGAAACTTGCAGACATACATGTGATTAGCGGTGTAGATCATGATATAGATGCTGAGGCTGAAAGATTGGTACGTTTAATGCCACGATGGGTATGCGCAACTAAAAACGGGCAGCCGGTAAATTGCAAATTCGTGATACCAATAACTTTTAAGCAGTAATTATTATTACTTATGTTCATTTTATTTTGTTTCCACGAATGGAGATAACTGACACATTATCAATAAGTATGCCGTGGAGACAGGTGCCTGGGGTCATCTCATGGGATAGAGGTAATCGAATGCTGTTTGTTCTATAAGATAATGATGGACAAAAGATGACCTTTCTATACGTGCCCCTGTAGGGGAAAAGATCTCCCCCTGTAGGGGAAGATCTTTTCCCCTACAGGGGGAGATACAAAATGCTTATATTTCGGAAGGTAAGTGATAAACTTTCGGCTTCGCAACAAACTGTCATTGGATTTGATGATCTGAGGAGTCTGTATTCTTAAATCACATTCTCGGAAATCATTTCTTCCTATGAAATGAACACTATTCATATCATAAAGATACAATCACTGGCTTTATACCATCCTTTGAAAAGTTGATTCCACGGATATTGATATGATTGTCAGATATTTATATACTTTTGTGGAATCAAAATGAAATATCATACATGAATATGGTGTCATCAAAAAATAATACATTTTAGTTTTATTAACCAAGAATAGTTGTCTTAGAACTAAAAAAACTGTTAATTTGTCGTGTTAAATAAAGTTGACAGGTATAAAGGTCTGGTTTAACTTTAAAGTCACTCATGAGAGTGATTTGTAAGAGACCAATATAGGAGGCTAGTTTTAGCCTAAATGTAATTAAAGGAAGAATGACAAGAATATTATTTATAATCATAGCAAATTTAATAGCTTTGACTTATGCAAAAGCTAACGACGGGGTGTTTCGTATTAACGGTAATGAGCTGGTATCTACCTACAATACAGATATAGAGATATTGAAATCCAACAAGACGTTTAATGACTTTCTGAAACAGTTTCCTTTATGGGATAAAACCTATATGAATAGTTCGATTTTCACAACGAAAGAAGAATTAAGAAGTGAGTATGGCAAATTTTTTCCTGATTCTCTGAACAGAAAATTTGGAACTCAAGAAAAATCCTGGGAGACGTGTTTTCGTATAAAACAGGATTCCATTGATGTCTTATTCCTCTACGGAGATTGTACTGGTACGTACAAAGGCAATCCTTATAGTGAAGGCCTTGTGGTGACCTTTGGCAAAAGCGGTCGGTTTATTGACTATTGTCCTATTGCACGATTTGGTGAACTCTGGACTGCACGTATCCAAGGGTCTTCTTCTCCATTAATTCTTACAATCAAGCAAAGGACCGTGGATGGCACCGAGAAACCTATAGATAAACCTCTGGATGTTTCTTATTCCACAAACATTTATCGAGTGGAACGAGGTGGTAAAATAATCAAGACTCCATCTGATAAAGAAAACGCGCTTGATCGTCAGAAAAAGAAAGCCAAAAATGATACCTTATATATTGGCAATAGAAGATGTGCCTTGTTTGCAAAGGAATCACAAGAAGAAGCTGAAATGGCACCCGAGGACTCTGACAATGACGAGGATTATGATGTAGGGAATGATGATGTAATGTGGTACACTGCACAGGCATCGGATTTCCTGAAAAAACATAAGATGCGGACAATTTATGTAGATACGATATACAATGTCATTTGTTTTAACCATACCTATTGTGTCAGTATGTCAAGAGTGGGAATGTGTGATGTTATATTATATGATCCAGTCAAACGTCCTAAAATAATTTCTGCTGTTGATATTGAGGAAGAGTACAAGAAATATTTTCACTTCCATAAATAAAAGAACAGAATGAAGAAAATATTGTTAATGATCATACTTGTTACATTTTCCCTAGATGGCTATAGCCTTCTAAAAGGAGGAGTGGTATCTCCTGCTGCATCAGCAGTCAAATCCAGAGTAATATTCATATTATGCTGCATGGTGTTTATTTCATGTCAGACGAAAGAGGACCATGAAAAATCATTTTCGCTATTCTACGGACATGCTGTGGAATTCATGCAGAAGGGTAAACCAAATGATGCTGTAGAGTTCTTTATGAAAGCGGAAAGGTATGCAGATAAAACAGAGAATGATTCTATAAAGACTCTTGTTTATATAGGTATTGGAGAACTTCTTAATAGCCAGAAACTTTATTCGCAGGCTTTTGACTATTTCGAAAAAGCTTATCAGAGGGCAGCGCATTCGGATGATTATGAAAATGAAGTCAAGACGATACTTGGTCAGATTCCATATCTATATTCGACGAAACAATATGGGAAGTGCATAGATTGTTATAAGAAGGCGATGTTCGTGATAAATGATGATTTGCAGACATATACATATCTCGCTCCTATATATAACGGTCTGGCTGACTGTAATTATCAGCTTGGCAATTATAAATCGTCAATACAGTATTGTCAGCTTTGTCTGAAAGAACTGAGCGGTGATAATAGCAAGTCTATCTTTTATCACTCATATTACCTCCTAGCCCGTAATTATATTCAGACGGATTGTACGATAGCGGCCGACAACTACATGAAGACCGTAATCATAGGGCCTGCATCGGATGATAAGATAAACGCTTACGATTATTTTTATGAACGGTCGAAATCGAAGGGCAGATATAAGGATGCTGTCATGTTTGTGGATAATTGCCGGGCTACACGTGCAGTATATGAGAGAGGACTGCACGAACAGGAAATAGCGGCCCGTGTGATGAACAATAAGATTGATGAGATTGTCATGCAGAGTAGGGAGGAGAAAATGCGAGATATCTTTATTTTTGTTTCAGTTATTGTTGTCATATTGGTCTTAGTATTTCTTGGAATATTCAGATTTATTAAATATCGTAAGAGTCAGAAGAAGCTGATACTCGGATATCTGAATGATTTATCAGAAGGTGAGGAACAAAAGAAGATGCTGAGGCGTGAGATTATACACGGGCAGACCTTCTTGTCGCAACTCATGCTTGCTAAGAATCGAACAGACTTAGAAACCTTGCATAATCTGATGAATGCCATGAGGGTAAAGTCATTGTCGGATGATGATTGGAAACATTTGTATCGCCTTGTGTCTATAATGGACCGGACGCTTGTGAAGGAACTGAATGCAGTAAATGGTTTGGATAAGCGCGATGTGGAAATAGCGTGTCTCAGCATGCTCGGTGTCAAGCCTCAGAAAATAGCAGATATTTATGCTATTGATTCCACTTCAATTACGAGAATAAAGACTCGTATTAAGCAGGCCGTAAATGAAAACAGCGATAATGATAGCCTAAAGATACGTATTCGGAAAATCAGTTCGTTATAATTGAAAGATTGAACGGTATATGGATAGCCTTGTCTTTATATTTGTATTAATCTTTAGGTCTTTGCAAAGAAATGTATTTAAAATATAAATCATGAGAGCTATAATCAATAAAACAGTAGTTCTGCTGTCGGTAATGATCATGTCAGCAGTATTGTACTCTCTATCTTCATGAGTAAGATAATTTTAAATATTTGAGGTGAAACTTTCGAAATCATAAAAGAAGATGCCTTATAATGATCATTATCCGTATTTGATAAATGCTTTCGATGAAAAACGTTGATTTTCAGATGTATAAGAACAAAATATATCCGTATTGAGATTTGCCGCTGAAGGTTATTTATTCGTAATTTTGTAGTCGAAAAATAAAGAAAATCGTCTATGAAATTAAAGAGCTTATTCCTATTGCTATTTATGATTTTATTATCAGTACAATTTGTTTATGCCGGCCAAAGCATAACCGGTTTAGTCGTGGATAAATCAACGGACGAGGTATTGCCGTATGTGACGATATCACTGTTGAAATCCGATAGTACAGTGATATCAACAGTTGTCAGTCGTCATAGTGAACAATATCAATATGCGAATGGCACGTTCATGATAGATATTCCTGGAAAGGGAAATTATATCCTACGCTGTTCATTGCTCGGTTATGTCACAACGTATAAGAAGATAGAGATTAAAGAACCAAAGAGGATATCCGAAATTAAAATCCCTACGATAAGTATGAGTGCCGACTCAAAGATGCTACGTGGTGTTACCATCAACGGGACAAAGATAAAAATGGTGATGAAAGGAGACACCATTGTGTATAACGCAGATGCATTCCGACTGGCTGAAGGTTCTATGCTCGATGCATTGGTGAGTCAGTTGCCTGGGGCAGAACTGAAGAGTGACGGTAGAATATATGTCAATGGCAGATATGTAAATAATATTATTGTAAACGGACGTGATTTCTTTAAGGGTGATCCGAGAGTGGCCCTTGAAAACTTGCCTGCATACACCGTTGATAAGATAAAGGTTTATGACCAAGAAGGAGACCTGAGCAAACTTATGAAACGGAAGATAAAGGACGATATGTTGTATGTGATGGATGTAAGGTTGAGAAAAGAATACTCCATCGGCTGGATTGCAAATGCAGAAGATGCGAACGGTAGCAAGGATAGATATTCTTTACGTCTCTTCGCTTTGAGATTTAGTGCACTTTCGCGATTATCTGTCTTTGGAAATATAAACAATGTAAATGACAAGCGTCGACCTGGAAATAACGGTGACTGGCAGCCTACCGATATACCCGATGGTCAGTTGGATTCTAAAACCGCCGGAGTTTCATATAATATAGAAGGAGAAAAACATAACTTTAAGTTTAATACGGATAACACAGTAACTCATGATGACGCTGACAATAAGACCTGGACATCCACGCAGACCTTTATTACCGGGGGCGACTCATATAGCCGCAGTTCCAACTTTTCAAATCAGAAGCGGACGGCGGTGAGTTCTGACAGTTATCTTTCTTGCCAAATCAACAAGATGCTCTTCCGCGGCGGAGTGAAATTCGGTTACGAAAATAAAAACGTCAGCAATAATTATCTGTCCGCCATATTCACCGATAATCCTTTGGGTTCTTACGAAGTGCTCGACAGCATATTTTCATCCAACAATAGTTCGGCTTTGCGCCATATCACATTGAACAGGTTGAAACAGACTGGAAGTTATTCCGAAAAGACGACGATTTTTGCTGCTAATTTCGGAGATAATATCAATATAAAAGGTGATCTCTTGTCGCTTAAAGGTAGTGTGGATTATAAAAACAATCATAAGGATGAGTCGTCAATATATCAGCTTGACTATATTAAAAACGGAGGTGCAGGTGATTACCGTAACAATTATCGTCCATACAGTAACAACACGTTCAAGTTGCATTTCGATTCTAAGTATGACTATTACCTTGGCGGTTCTTATTATAATCTCATCTCTGCATCTTATACATTTGATTATAAGCGAAATCATGAGGATAATCCTCTATACAGGCTCGACTGGCTTGGAGACAGCATTCTTTCTTCGGCATATAATTATCTTAGTCGGGCTCAGGATAATGAAAATAGCTATAACTTTATTGAAAATGAATACCAAAACCGGCTTAATCTGACATTTATGTATCAGTGGAATTTTCATAAAAGGGGGCATTCCTTGGAATATACCTTTAATTTACCATTGCGATGGATTAAGAGAGATCTAAATTATTACCGTGCCGGCAGTTATGATATTGTTAAGGATAATCTGTTTATCGAACCGTTCATGCATATTGGTTATAATGTGTTTACTAAGAAATGTTATCAGCTTCTTATGATGAATGCGTCGATTTCTTCGGACATTCCTAATATGGTGGATATGGTCGATTATAAAGATAATAGTAATCCTTTGTTTGTCGTGAGTGGCAATCCATATCTGAAAATGATCCATAATTATAACTTGCATATCGGTTATTCAAATAATATTAATGCTAATCAGGAACATTATAGCGTTGGCTGTGATTATCATTTAGTGGATCATGCCGTTGCTTACGGATATGTATTCGACAAACAGACAGGAGTAACAACGACGAAGCCTGAGAGCGTGGATGGTAATTGGACGTTAGATTTAACCAGTGGCTATGGGCGGATGTTAGGTAAGAAAGTTACTGTCGATAATAAACTTAATGGTGGTTATGTACACAGTGTTGATATGATGAGTGTGACAGGCGGGAGCGGGAGTATAAAGAGTATTGTCCATAATACGAATGTCGGGGATAATATCAAACTGGATTATCATTTTAATGACAACGTACAGGTTGGTATGAAGGTACAGGGGCGTTATAATCATGTTACTAGTGCACGTGAGGATTTTGTTACGATCAATGCGGGTGATTTCAGTTACGGTATATCTTCCATCCTTGAACTTCCTTGGAGCATGCGGCTATCTACTGATATTACGCAGTACAGTCATCGTGGATATAGTAATGAGGTTATGAACACCGATCAACTGGTATGGAATGCACAGTTGTCAAAGAGTCTTATCAAAGGAAAACTAATCGTGAGAATTGATGCTTATGACATTCTCGGCAAATTGAGTAACTATAGATATGAACTTAATTCGCAAGGGCGAACGGAGTGTTACACCAATGTTATTCCCCGTTATGTCATGTTACATCTTTCTTATCGATTAAATAAACAGCCGAAGAAAAAGTAGAATATGCTATTTCATTTTTAATGGCGGCAATAGAGTGATGCTCTACAATCTTCCATACAATGTTGTTAAGAGTGTTCATGTATATAAGTCTATAGACGAGAATAATGCTCTCAGTCGTGAAGTGAAACGGAAGGATTATGTGATGTCTGTGGTGCTAAGGATATATACTAAGAGTTATATTGTGAATGCCGACGGTGTAATAGGCATCAATGATAGATATATTTGTCGGCTTTTCGGATTCCGCTTCATCATTATGAGTAGTTAATTTATGTTATTGATAAATACAAACTCATACTTTTCGCGTCATTCTCATAAATACTTGGGAACATTATTGTGTTTTCTGCGTCAAGATGAATAGAGTATAGTAACAAAATATAAAATAATGGTTAGTAAGAAAATGAATCTTACTTAAAGGCAGTGTGTTGTTGGGAAACAATGGCTGCTTTTTTTGTGGAATCGCTTATCTTAATTCGTTGACTTTTCATATTCCTTTTTCTTATGAAAAGCATCAGTCGTATTCATTATTTTATTCTTAATTGAAGTTGTGAGGAACATTTTAATTACTTTTGCGTCATTATTGTGAAAGAAGAGAAACAATAAAAACGTTTATATCATGAAAAAAGTTACTCAATCGTTTCATATCGCATTACTGATACTTATCAGTATCATGCCTATATTCGGACTTAGTGCTCAAGAGATGGAGACTCTTCCAGCACCAAAAATCAAAATCGGTACGGCTAAGGTAACAGGCAATATACTGAATGCTCCTGAATCAAAAAACAAAATTCCCCTCCAAATAAGAATCTCATATTATCAGCTTATCGGGAATGCTGCATTTGACGAGTTCGAAACGATTACGGTAAAAGTTGACAGTAATTATCATTTTGATGTAGATGTGCCATTGATGACCGATAAAGCGTTGGCATCAATATCTTTAACAGATAATGATACAACCTCAAAAGTTATGTTGTGCTTAGGATTGGATCAGGAAAAACCTGTTCATATAGACTTCGATATGCAGCCCAAAAATGTGAACCAAGCTGTTGTTGTCAAAGGTGGACTTGATTTTAATGCATTGGATGGGACTCTACTTGTTCAATGTGTGATGAATTTTGATGATTATTGTGCAGAGTTTGGAGAGATGTATGGGGCTTATGGCTCTCAGGTGATGACTCCGAAAGAATATCTTTCTGTGGAGAATGAAGATCTCAACAGAAGAACTCGTTTCGCCCTTGATTCTCTATTTTATCCATTGACTCCACGTTTGGAAAATCTGATTAAAAATTATTATAAAATGAGATATACGAATTCACGGTACATCGGTTATAAAGATTATGTGGAACAGGTAGCAAAACGATATCATGATTCTGATAAGATAGCAGCTGTGGAACCCGATAAGTCGTATTATTCTTTTCTAAAATATGATGACTTGAATAATCCGAACTGGATATTTACCTCTCTACTGGCATACAATGTTTATGAGAGTTTTTTGTATCGATTCTTGGATATTAAGGCTTTTGGTATACCCCCAATAGGTGATATGGATGCAGAAAAATGGTTGAAAATCGTAAAAAATCATGTAGCTGATGTGATAGGATTTAATGATGGATTCTTCTATGATATGCTCGTCGCTGCAAGCTATTCAAAACAGATTAGTAAAGACAAGAAGCCTTTTACTCAAATTCAGAAGGCTAATATTAATAAATATTTCAATCCCCGTGAATCTGACATGGCAAAAATTTTATTGGGGATGGATGTTAAAAAACAATGACCAGATAACGGATAAATGCAGCAACCACAGTTCGAGATAATGGTAAAAAGGGTTCGCCCTAACCTAATCACCATCGGCAGAATGATTCTTCAGAGTGAGGATGAGGCCGAGGATATAGCCCAGGATACACTCCTCAGACTGTGGAATATCCGTGATAAACTAGATCGGTATGATTCGGTGGATTCGTTAGCGGCAGTTGTAACAAGGAATCTCTGTATATCAAGGTTGCGGAAGATACACACGGTGAGAGTACCGATAGATGAAGGCATTGTTCAGATTGAGTCAGACGGGAATCCACAGAGCCGAGCGGAGGATCATGAGAATACAAAATGGCTTGCGGAACATATCGGAGGGTTGCCTGCAGCGCAGATGATGATTATGAAAATGAGTCAGAATGAACGAATGGACAACCGGCAGATAGCCGAAGCGCTAGGTATAAATGAGACGACCGTACGAACGGCACTCTCAAAAGCGAGAAAACGATTATTGTTGGAATTAAATAAGAGGAGATAAAAGATATGAACAAAGATTTGGACTATATGAAAAGGCTTATCGATCAGTATATGAACGGTGAGACTTCAATAGAGGAACAGGACATTCTGGCCGAGTTCTTCCGTTCACCGGATATCCCCGAAGAACTGAAACCTTACAAGGATATGTTCGATATCTTGTCGGAACCGATTACAGAACCGTCGGATGAAGAGGTGGATGCCTTTGCTCTTGCCAATAATGTCAAGATTAGAGGACGGGCTAGGATTGTCCCGATGTTCCTTAAGATTGCTTCCGTGGCAGCAGTAGTTGTATTTGTGTTCCTGATAGGTTATTGCTGGGGTAGAAAAAATGATTCTACGCCAGTTGTCGCTCAATCTCCTGTTATTAAAGAGAGAATAGTTAAACAGGTATGTGTTGTTAAAGATACCGTTATGATAGAACGACCGGTCATTGTTCAAAAGACAATTGTAAAGCAGGTGGCAGACAATCAACGAAGTCATCGTTGTGTGGGAAAGAACCTAGGTAACAGCTCAGCTTTTGTAAATAGTACAGGTGATACGGGATTGCGATGTGTGACCATGGCAGCCACCTCGCCTGACAATGTGGAGAAATATTTTAATGAGATTCTCGAAGCTCATCAGGAGATAGAGAAGAAAGAAATAAAAAATGATTTTAAATCTTATGGTTATGAAGTATCATTTTAGTCTTAATAAGTTGAATGGTGGATGCTTCCTCGTTTTAATGATGCTGTTGTGTTCATTGCATATTGATGCGCAGTCGCCGAATTATCGTGAGAACCCTTCAGCCAAGCGTGTTTATAGTATGCTTCGGAATTCATTTCCAAAATCCTTTTTCGAGAATATCGACAATTATTATGCGCGTTATGATGTTAAAGGCTCGTTTCTTGTATCGTCAGAATATCGTAAGTATCGTGAACTGATAGCTAACGTAAGAATGACCTTAGACTCGATAAAATGTGTGCGTAAGGTTTCGGATATCACAGACAGCAGCGGCGTGACAAAGATAAGTTATGTGATGATGACCTATGATAGCCTGACGCAGCAGAGGGATTACATCTCTTTTAATGTAAATGAGAGTAATATAAGCTATCAGTATCGTGTCAATCTGCAAGGGGCTGGTGTCATGTTTAAGTTGGGAAAGACTATATCTGATAACTATATACTTACTCGTTTTGACTCTTTATTTTATTCTTATGCGAAACGTAAGGGTGTAAAGAAGGTTGCTGTGGAGTATCAGGGAGAATATGCAAACAATATTTTCCAGATTAGTGATGCTTCGTTAAACAATCGGACCGGAGGATATAAGTATATAGTCCCTAACTGTTCCGAACGTGACTTCCGTAAGTTTGTGAATCTCTTTAAGCAATATCCTCATGGTAATAATATTGCTTATATAAATATGATAAATCCTAATACTGATGAAGAGGTAGATGTGGCAATCGTCCGTCATGATGGGCGTGCTGTGGATATTGCGGCCAAACTTAAAGGTACCGATCTGTATTTACTTTATGTCATTAGCAAAGAGGATGGGGCAAACAGTAAGAATAATGTATTACCTTTCGAATGGGATGAAGATATGGAACCGTGGAGGATTGACGTTTCGGAGATTCCTAAAGCAAATGACTTATATGTAAAGAACGGTGAGAAAATATATCTATCGGTTGACCGTGAATCTACCTTTCCTGGCGGTAGTCAGGCTATGAAAAAGTTTATAGATGAACATATCAACCCGTCAGTACCACTCGACTCGCAAGTGTCAGGGTATAACATGGTGCAGTTTGTCGTCGGTGCCGACGGCGTCGTTCATGATATCCGTGTTGTGAAAAGTCTCAATACAGAGACTGATGCGGAGTCAATGCGAGTGGTCAAGATGATGCCGAAGTGGGAGCCGGCAGTGAAGAAAGGTAAAAAAGTGAGCAGTTCGGTGATGATACCAATAACATATAGAATTAACAAATAAAAAACACCACAATGAGAAAATCATTTTTACTATTATTTATCCTATCTGCATTTGCTGTTGGAGTGAATGCACAGTCAAAAACCGTTGTTAACAAAGCATTTAAGATGGAGGGCGTGTGGCGACTGCTTAAGGCAGAACGTCCAGACGGAATGATAACGGATTACACTAACTATAAGAACATGAGAGAGTATAAGATACTTGAGGCAGATAACAGTTATTATTGTATCGATATCCTTTATGGAGCAGGTAGTGAGCACTACGCTCCTCATGAAAAAGCTACATATACTTATTCCGCAGATGGCACTTATATCGAAAATGAAAGAACTACTGATATGAAGATTGTCGATGATAGAACGTTCAGCATGGTTTGGAACCATATTACCCAATACTATCAGAGAGTGGATTTGCCATTGGAGGAAATTGCTTTTTTGAAAAATATCATTTCTAATTATGAAGCTGACGAATATGCCGTTCCAACAAAGACTATTGCTCATTTTAAGGGAGGAGACCCTGTGCTATATGATTTTATTCAGCGTAATATCGTAACGGATAAAGTAAAAAACAAAAAAACAGAAGGAGTGGTATTGGTACAGATGGTTATTGATAAAGATGGAACGAAAAAAGATATACATATATTGAAAGGTCTTTCGCCTGATGCAGATATGGAAGCGATGAGAGTCGTAAACATGATGCCTGATTGGATTCCTGCAACGGATAATGGTCAAGCAGTGGAGATGACGATAACGTTGCCGATAAGATTTAAATGGAAAAGTTGAAACTAAATAATAAGTAATAACGATGAAAAGAAATGTCTTCTTGTCGCTGATGCTTTTATTTGTTTTTTCATTAGTAAAGAAAAAAAAATATGTAAGTTGCACCGACAATGGCATCGTACATCATAAGTATGTTGATGGTGGAACAGCAACTATAACGACTTATTAGTTGATTTAAAAGTCTTGGAAGGTAGTCAACTATCAGCCAAATCCATAAATTAATAACACAATAGATGAAAATAACTTTATTTAATACCTTCTTCTTTCTATTTTTTTGTACATCTTTAGTCTACTCTCAGAAAACAGCCAATCGCACGCTGACAGGATCTATTACAGATTACATAACTTTGATACCTATTGAAGGTCAGACGAATCTATACCTGTCGAAAATAGACGGCACTGATATAGCCAATACTGTTTTATATTATAAGTCTCAGAATACGAATCCGAAATCCAATTTGGAATTCAATCTTGAAGTATCGATGCCTGGGAGATATATAATTCGTTGTGAAAATGACAATTATCATACGTTATATGATACAATAGATGTTAAGTTCTATAAAAGAGAGAAGATTATTAAGTTAGGTCGTCTGTTTATGAAAAGAAAACTGAGAAGTAAGCTGGAAGACACTCAACAATTACAAGAAGTCATTGTTTCATCGACAAAATTAAAGTTCTATTTTAATAATGATACACTTGTGTATAATGCAGCAGCTTTTACCACTCAAGAAGGATTTGTTTTAAACGATATCCTTAAGAAAATGCCTGGTTTGGAAATAAAGGAGGATGGTGATATTTATGCTAATGGAAAACAGATAAGTGAACTTCTTTTGAATGGAAAGGATTTCTTCGATAAGGATCGTAAAACAATTCTTGAAAATTTACCCGCTTTCATGCTTAAGAATGTTAAAATATATAATAGGACGAAAGACTCATTGTCACTTATTAAACGTGAACGAGACAAATCCGGACTCGTTATGGATGTACAGTTAAAAAAACAATATGCTCAAACATTGTTGGGTAATATGGATTTTGGCTATGGGACAGATGGTCATTATTACGGTAAAATGTTTGGATTGAAATTCCATCCCTTATATCGATTATCGGGATATGCCATAACTAATGATGTGAATAAAGACGAGTATGTTGGAGGTAATGGTGATACGCAAAATACAGATAACGGAGTCGGAGAGAAAAAAATAACAAAAGTAGGACTTAATTATAATATAGATCAGAGTCAGGGCAGATATGCATTACAAGGGAGTCTAGATTTTATTTATAAGGATATTTTCAATGATGTACTCAATAATACACAGAACTTTTATACCAGTGGAGATGTGTTCAGTCGGTCATCAAACTTATCAAATCAATATTCGGTTCTATTTTCGACAGTTCATTCTTTTTATTTGTTGGGTAATACAAAATACGATTTTACATTGAAGCCTAAACTCAGCTATAATCATACAAACACAAATCAATTCAATGTAGCGGCATCTTTTAATGCGGATGTTATTAATTCACTAGGAAAGTCATGGAAAGACAGTCTGGTGTCTAAGGAACTTTGTCAGATGCTTAAACTTTACGGAATAAACAGGCAAGTTGGACAGATGGAATCAAATGTTGATAATATTGGATTTCAATTGGATGCGGAAAAGAGTATAAATATTCCACATACAGATGATATACTGACAATTAATTCATCAGGTCTGTTTTCTGAGAATTTAATAAAAAAATTCACTCAACGAGACCTAAAATATATGAATAGTACCAATCCTGTTTGGAATAATCAGTATGTGGATCAATGTGTACAACAAAAGAAATGGATGTTTTCGGCAAAATATGATTATTCTCTATCAAAATGGGGCTGTTTGTCGCTTACTTATGAACATGAAAGTTCACGCTATAAAAATAATAACAGTTTGTTCGCATTACATCTACTTGATGGATGGGGAGAGAATTCTGAACATGGTATAGGTGTACTTCCTTCTGAGAATGAAATGTTACAAGTTCTTGATGACAACAATAGTTACACCTATTTGCAAAAAGAAAACATTAATAATTTTATATTAGAGTATTCTCTAGATAAAAACACTGAAACAAAAAAGACAAAACTCTCCATTCAGATTCCTTTTAATTACAAGAGACGAAGTCTTGACTATACAAGTCTTGTTACTGATACCGTAGCAAGAAGTTCTGTATTGTATCCGGAGTTCAATATGGAATTTGTTAACCAAAATCTAAATGAGAAAAATAGTTACTACTACAAGATTAGCTATAAACTTACACAAGATGTACCCACTCTTTATAATATGATCAATATTAAGAATAATTCAGACCCTCTTTATGTAGTACATGGTAACTCAAACTTGAAAAATGCTCAAACTCATGTATGTGAGGCTTATCTTTATATTGCACCGAACAATTTCAATCATCATAACTTCGATATAAGATATAGTGAATATCGTAACAGAATAGGAAGTGCGATTATCTATGATAAAACAAATGGTATAACGACTGCAACCTTTAAAAATATAAATGGCAATAGGACTTTCTACACTTCTCTTGAAGATTATTTCGGTTTTGGGAAAGAGCGTTCCGCAAGTATAAAAAATGAAGCTAGTTTTTCGTTTAATAATAGCGCAGATTACGCACATGTCGAAGGGGAAGAACTCTCAGAGAAGAGTATAGTTAGAAATTTTATTATCTCTGAGCAATTTACTTTTGAAAAAAAATTCTGTAATACTAAATGTTTAGTTGGCGGAAGTCTTTATCTTAATTACAATCATTCCACAAGTTCTATGATAGGATTTGAAAAAATTAATTCTTATGAATATGGTGGCAAGCTGAATACAAGTTGTGAATTACCCTGGAATATAAAGCTGACGTCAGACCTGAATTGTGTCATTCGAAGCGGCTATAATTACAGCTCCATGAATGATGAAGAGTTTATTTGGAATACCTATCTGTCTAAAACCTTTAATCGTATTACTCTCAAGTTGGATGCTAATGATATCCTAAACCAACGTAAGAATGTTTACAGATATGTTAATGCTCAGGGACGAACAGAGATTTACTACAATACTGTGAGAAGATATTATATGATACACTTCGTCTGGCTATTAAACAAATCATGGAAATAGAATCGGAAATGACCTACATACAATGTCTTAGCCTGTAATAAGTCAACTTTTTACAGGCTAAGACTCTTTCACAAATCATCTTTCAGGTGAGCCATGTCCTTTATGCTATTGTCACCACATAGATATATTGAGAATAATAAACGGAATATCTCACTATACTGATATCCGTAATATTTTGCTGCGCATTCCCAGTTCGCTGTCTATTATTCAAAACTGAATCTTATCAAATTGATCTATTATGTAAAAGATTTCACCCAAATGTGTAGTGTATTCAGATTTTATTGATACCTTTGTATACCTGTCAGAGTTCGTTAATTTGGTGTTTTTTGCAACACTAAGGTAGGCTAATTTTTTGACATGTGAAAATTATGGGAACTTGTTGCTCCCCAGAGTATTATAGAGATGTTTAATTGTCAAGTCTCTGAATTAAGGTTAATAAAACAATAACAATGAAAAGAAAATTATTATTTTCGCTGATGCTTCTATGTGTTTCATCGATAACAGTTAGTGCTCAGACTCAAAATGCTCAGCAGATGAAACAAATAAATTCTGCCAAACCTGTAACTGATGAGGATTGGGCTAAACACGCAGCGTTTTATAATTATAAGGTTATAAATAAGGATACGGTGTTTCTCGTAGCTGATTCCTTACCGAAGTTCCCCGGTGGCAATGATAGCTTATTCTATTTTATTCGAAAGAATGTTAATTTTACCAATATTAAAGATAGTCTTCAGAAAGGTGATGAAAATCATTCTCGGGGACGTGTTCTTATAGAATTCTATGTGGCAAAAGACGGTTCTTTAAAAAATATCCATGTAGAGAGAGGCTTCTCTCCAGATGCCGACATGGAAGCTTTGCGTGTGTTTAATATGATGCCGAAATGGAAACCTGCCATCATTTATGGACGTCAAGTTTGTCTGCAAATGGTTTTTCCAATCATATTTGTAAGGTGAAAATTTCTTTGTATTGATAATTTTATCTACTTTTGCCACGGTGTTAATTTAAATGACCTATAAGATGAAGGAAAAGAAAGAAAAAATCGTATTGATTGTAATTGCAGCAATAGTTGTTGCTTTATTTTTAAAACCACTGTGTAAACCACTTTTCAAAAGTCATCAAGAGGAAGTGGGTTCTAAAAAGAAAAAAATGCATTTTCCTAAAAAAGTAAGTGACCTTACGTTTTACGCAGTACAGTATGAAAAAGATGCTGTGGATATGGTTTTTGATTCCATGAAAACTTGTCGATTGTCTGTGGGTACGATGAGGAAAGCTATAGGTCTTTTGCAGAAGTCTGTATCTATTGATAAGAAATATCTGTTAGGATATACTACGCTTATTCAGTATCAATCCCAGATAAGAGATTATGATGGTGCTTTCAAAACGTTTCACGAAGCAGAAAAGTGGTTGCCCGAAGATCCTCTGATTGCCGAATTCGGAGGATTTCTATATGATATTACAGGTAAGAAACAGTTGGCTGACAATGAGTACCAAAGATCAATCAGCTATCTGGATAAAAGGTTAAATGCCAAATTTGATGTTTCTGATGCAATATCTAAATCGATAATGATATCTTTCTTGAAAGATAACAAGGAGGCTTTAGCATCTCTTAAAAAAGAAAGTACCGGCAGACATTATGATGCTAAGGACTCAGCTTCTTTAAAAATGGGAATTGAGGCCTTAGAAACCAATTCCTTCCATCGTAATGACATTGTGAACAATGAAATGACGAACTCTATGATTAAATTCAATTTATAATTATTGCTGTCCGATAAAATGTGTACTTTTACCCATGGTTATTAATTTGTTTTGTGGTAAAAGCAAAGTAACCATAAAGGGTTGATTCCACCAAATGGAACCAGCCCTAATTTTCTGCCTATTATTTTTTTATCGGACAGCAATATCTTGAAATGAAGGAATGCTTTCGCAACATCTCAGATGAATAGCTTTTTCCATAGAATCTTGAAATCATCCGTAGGCATGAGGGGCCACAATCTGCAGTCTCTCGTTGATGGAAAAATGGAAATGAATTCATCATTACTTATCTTTTCTTGGGTTGTAAATTTAGTTGATAGGTCATACTGAAGAGAACGTAGGACGGAAGCGATAAGGCATGCGTTTCAAGGGTACCATATTCGTTGACCGTATAGGCCACACTCTTGTACTGATTCAGGATATCTACAGCCTTCAGTTTCAGATTGATTTTGTTCTTGAATACAGATTTTGACAATACCATATTCCATTCGCACGTCAGTTTGTTTAGGTCGTTTTCCAAATAACCATAACGCTTGGTGACATTCCATTCAGATTCCAGGTCTATGCCCCAAAGGAGTTTAGCCGTGAGCGACAAGTTCGTTCCCAATTGCCATACTTCATGATCCGTGGAATAGCTGTTGTCATTCAGCGACTTCCTCCAATCAGCCAGCAGTTCCCATTCTGCTGTGATATTTTTGGTGATAGGTCCAGACAGGCCGAATGGAATTTCTACATGCAGTTCGTTGTTATCCACCTGCTGAGGTTCTCCCGTGGCGCCGTCTGCAATGAAGTTTTTCATCCTCCTGAAGGAACTTAGTACTTTCCACCAGTAACGATAGTCCTTTTCCTTATATTTTAATCCATGACGGAAATATGTGTTGAAATTCAAATCCCATGTACCATTTATATTATCAGCCGTATGGATATATACACCATTGTCATAACGATAGGTTGAAATGATGCGGTTGAAATATTGGTTAAAGATTACTTCTTGCCTCAGATAGTCCCAATCACCGCCTTTGATGTGATAAGTCCAATTAACTTTTGTTTTCCACAGAGTTGGAGACTTCAGGTGAGCATTACCCTGATAGATGTTGGTTCGGTCTGATGTCAGTGGCAGGGTAATGAGCTGTGTGGCTTCAGGGAGTTCCCGTTGTAATGAAGTATTCACAAAAATACCCCAATCTTCCATTCCATTACTACGTTCTTTATAGTAATTGAAATCTACTGAAGGTTCAAAAAACACGGGTTTCTGTTTTAGGCAGGTGTCAACGGTATATCGGCTATAACTGGTCTGTCGAAGGATGAAGGAAAAGGGAAGTTTTATCTTTAATTTAGTGTTTATGTGCTTGGGCCTAATCCAATGGTCATAATTATAGTCAAATCCCATGGAATATTTGTTTTCCGTCATCCTCTTGTCGAAACTGTTTTCTGCATCGACAACCAATGTTGAGTCATCCGTAATGCTTTCTCGCTCCTTGTCACGCATAAAGCTGTAGCCTGCATAATACCTCAGCTCCGTATCGTAAAGTAAGCGCGTATTCTTAAATGCCAGGTCGGCCTTGGCTCCAAAATGCGTGTTGGGATGGTCAATGGCTTCAGTGATGTCCGTCTGGCTCACTCCCGAACCCCAGGTCAGATATCGGTTGAACCTGTCCATCTCATTGTAACTCTTGGTGTAATCAACATTGGCGTTGAAGTCTATGATGTCGGTGTTAAAGAGATTCTTGGATATGGATAAGTCTTGCGATGCTGAATAATCTTTTATGTTGGCATTGGTCCAACGTTTGCGCGCACTGATCATCGACGGGGTGTTGAGTGCAACGCCCATGCCGAACAGCGAATCGAGCACTGCCATTCCCTGTTGTCTGGTGTCCGTTCCTGATTCATAATACAGTGTGTTTGCATCGTCCTTCTTGCTGTTGAACCGCAGGTCAGTCGTAGCTTGCATCCAGAATGGGAGTTTCAGCGTGTATTGGTTGTTTAGTGATACCCCGAGATTTCTGTTTGTGGATGCGTTTTGTGACGTGCTGAAGGTACTGGATGCATCATGTAGAGATTCTTTGAACTCATCAGTGCCCTGTTCCGTCTTCTTACGGCTTAACGCAACTGTCATCACGTTCTTGCTGTTTTTCTTTTCTGTCCGCATTTCTGCAGTCAGCAAATTGCTATATGTCCTTCCTTCTCGTGAATCCCGATCGTCGACATCTCCTCTAACCGAGTAGTCGTGCATGTTCAGGTTGTTGGCACCTCCGATAATCGCAAGTCTAGATGTATCGGTAAAGCGAAGCCCGAACAGACGCATCAAATAACCATCTTCCGTTCCAGCTCCTATTTCCACATTTGCCATATATCCAGTGGTGTATTCCTTCTTCAGGTTGACGTCCATGACGAAATCTTTTTTCGCATACTTATCCTGCAGAGCCATGGCCTTATCCGTGGTCTGTTCATATACCTTGATTTGTTGTACTGTGTAGTAGGGTAAATTCTCGAGCATCAGCTGGTTCTTGCCTCGGAAGAAGTCCTTGCCGTTGAGCAAGAGGTTGTCAACCTTTCGTCCATTGACAAAAATCTCTCCCTGCTTGGTCAGTTCTGTTCCTGGCATCTGACGGATGAGTGCATCCAGCATGCTGCCATTGGCCACATTAAAGGCGTCGGCATTATACACCAACGTGTCACCACGATAATACATCTTCACCTTTGTAGCCGTAACAGATACCTCATTAAGAAGTTGATCCGTGAAGCTGTATTGACGCTTGATATAGATCAAGGGAATATAATAAGTATCCTTTTTGGATGTATATTTAAGTGAAATATTTTCATACTTGGTCACATAGTTCGGATATGTAACCTTGACAATACATGACTTCAACGCCTTGTTTCTTATTATACTAATATAGGCATAACTTGAAGAGTTAGATTTAGAACTGTTTATCAATGTACTGTCACTTCTTAGGATATATGCTTTCGCACCTACTATTCTGGCATTGGTAACTTCATCCCGAATACTTAATCCAATCCGAAGGCTATCTCTCTCTTGTGCATGAGCAGATGATGCTACAAGACAGAAGATTCCAATAAGCAAGAAACATGATTTTCTTAATTTCATTGATTGATGAATGTTTATAGTACTTTCCATTTTTAGACAGGTTTTAACTTCTATTAATTCAGAACAAGAAAGAGGAGGCAGTTATCTCGGTCTTACCTTGTTCCGACCTTGTACATGATAAGGTTTTTTCTTTGTTCAGCACAAATATAAACAATAAAATAAAACTATCAAATATTTTTTGTCTTTTTTTATACGACAATACCGTATTCCATGCTGGGTAACAGCTTTTTGCAGGGTTTATCAAAAAAGAAAGCACCGGTAGGCACTATGATGCAAAGGACTCAGCTTCACTAAAAATGGTAATTAACGCTTTAGAAACTAATTCTATTCGTCGTGATGATATTGTAAACCATGAGATGACGAATTCACTGATTAATTTCAATTCATAATACAGACTATCCCAATGATGGGATGGTCTGTATTACAGATTTCCTGTTATTCTAGTTCCGGCCATTTATCTTTGGTCCAATTAATTTTCTTCTGAATAAGAATTGACATGCCATCTTGAGGTATGCTGTATCCGTGACATATCAGAAAGTCGCCGTCATTGAAGTGGTATACTCCACAATGACCCGCAGCAGCCCATTGTTTGGCATCACCCTGAAGAATGATTGTTCCTCCACCTTCAGTCATTGCCTTTCCTTCTTTGTCAAGATAAGGGCCGGTAACAGATTTGCTCCTGCCTACAGCAACCTTATAATCACTTTTTGCACCACGGCAACAATAATCGAATGAAACGAAGAGGTAATAATACCCAGCATGCTGGAATATAAAAGGAGCCTCAATCGCATTGTTCCCAGCCTTGATTGACGGGTTGGACGAGCGGCGTGATGCGATGGTGCGGATGTCGATCGGGTTAGTCACATGCATGGCCGTGTCTAATTTTACCAGTTGCATTCCACCCCAGAAAGAGCCAAAGTCCATCCATGGCGTATCATTTTCGTCGATGATGATATTCGGGTCGATAGCGTTCCAATTATTCTTTCCCGCTTCAGAGCGTATGACCATGCCACAGTCTTTCCATTGATAGTTGAGGCTGTCGGTAAGGTCGAGAGTGGTATTACTCATCACTCCTATCGCTGATGTGTTCTTTCCGAAGGAGGAACAGGCGTACGTCAGCCACCATTTCCCGTGGTATTTGATGATGTCAGGTGCCCATACATGGCCGCGGAATTCCGGAACCATTTCATGAGTCCACTCGGGAATATTTTTTATTAAAGGTTGTGGATGGAATGTCCATTTTTTGCGGTCTTTTGATGTCATCACCTGAAGCCCCATACCTGTAGAATACATGTAATAGGTGCCTTTGTCATAAGCCATGACAGGATCATGAACCATCGGACTGTCAGTCTCGAAACTCTGCATCATTCGGAATGGGCGACGATGCTGTTGTGGCTGTTGTGCCCAGTTGTTTATTCCGAAAGTAAATAGTAATAAAGAAATTAAGGTTGTTTTCATTTTAGTTAGTATTAGGTAGAATGATTGTCAGTATAGCAGTAACAGTCCCGCCACTGCACAATAACAAATCATCCGTATAGGGTTTATTTTCATCACCTTTGTCCCGATAAATGTGGCCATAAACAGGAATATGCTTATCCAGAATTGCCACGGATTGTTTATTGTTCCGAAATTATCCCGAGTCATCAACAATAGTGTGGCGGCAGCAAGCAGTCCCACAACGGCTAGGTGGAGTCCTGAAAAGACCGCTTTCACTAAAGGGTGTTCCTTGTACTTCATCAAAAACATGCTTATGAGCAACATTAATATCAGTGATGGCAGTATCACTGCGAATGTAGCTGTGACACTACCGAGAATTGCCATCCCTCCATCGAACCCGGCATTATGGACTGCGGTGTATCCGCAATATGTGGCAGAGTTGATTCCGATTGGGCCTGGGGTCATCTGACTGATTGCCACAATATCAGTAAACTCGCCAGGTGTTAACCAGTTATAATGTGTGACTACTTCGCCTTGGATCAGTGATAACATACCGTATCCGCCACCAAAACCGAAAAGTCCGATTTCAAAAAATGCTATGAATAGTTTTAAGAATATCATGCTGAATTATGAATTGAGAAACATGATTTAAATAGTGGGCTTAATATACTTTCCGTAAATATAGCCGCCAAAGCCTGCCGCTATAATAATGATGATAGGTGATACGCCTAAAAGCCATATAGCAAAAGTACTTCCGATGGGTATCCACATATTGGCAAATTGAATTTTTGCCTCTTTTGCCATGTTGAATGTTGGTACTGCTATCAGCGCGACCACTGCAGGACGTATTCCCCGGAACATGGATGCTATCGCTTTGTTGTCTTCAAACTGATGAAAGAACATCGCAATAAGCAGAATAATCAGGAAAGAGGGGAGGACGGTACCTAAACAGGTAACTAGTGCTCCACGTGTCTTGCGTAGTTTATATCCGATAAAAATGCTTATGTTTACCGCAAACACTCCCGGACAACTCTGAGCAATAGCAAGTAGATCGAGAAATTCTGATTTCTCGATCCACTTCTTTTTTTCTACTATTTCAGCTTCAATAAGTGAAATCATGGCATAACCACCACCGATGGTGAACATACCAATCTTTACAAACGTCTTGAAACTGTCCCAATAGATATTACTCATATATTATAGCTTTTCTTCAATCCAAAGACGTGCATTTACGAATGCCTCAATCCATGGAGTTACCTCATCGTTCTTGTGATCCGATGGGTACCATGCCATTTGCCATGGGAAGATGGCACGCTCCAGATGTGGCATCATCGCGAGATGACGGCCGTCGGCGCTGCATACACCTGCTACTGAATAGTCACTCCCGTTAGGATTGCCGGGATATTCATCGTAAGAATATTTTGCAATCACATGATAGTTGTCTTCGGTGAGTGGTAAAGAGAATTTTCCTTCTCCGTGAGCAACCCAGATACCGAGTTTGTTACCGCTCAATGAACCGAACATGACACTCTTGTTCTCCGGAATGGTAAGGCCGAGGAACTTGCTTTCAAACTTATGCGACTCATTGTGAAGCATGCGTGTGCGCTCTTTGTCTTGAGGATTGATGAGATTCAGCTCAACCATCAGCTGGCAACCGTTGCAGATGCCCAGTGAGAGAGTGTCTTCGCGAGCATAGAACTTATCAAGAGCTGCTTTAGCTTTAGGGTTGAAGAGGAATGCACCTGCCCATCCCTTAGCACTTCCCAGTACGTCAGAGTTTGAGAATCCGCCACAGAACACGATCATATTGATATCTTCGAGTGTTTCACGACCGCTAATCAGGTCGGTCATCATCACATCCTTTACATCGAAGCCTGCAAGGTATAGGCTGTATGCCATTTCACGCTCGCCGTTAGTTCCCTTCTCACGGATGATAGCTGCCCTCACTCCGCTCATTTCGGGGCGGTCGGCAGATATTTTATATTGTTCAAGCTTACCTGTAAAAGAGTAGTTGAACTTCATCTTCATGGGTTGATTCTTGTAATTCTCATAACGTTTCTTTGCACAGCCGTTGAAACTCTGTTTTGTATCGAGGATATAAGATGTCTTATACCATGTGTCTCTTAGTGAATCGATGTCGAACGTATGTATGTAGTCGTTCTTCTTGACTGTGATTTCACGTTCTTTGCAAGGATAACCAATCTTTGCGTAACCGATGCCGGCATCATCCAGGAACTTTTTCAGTTCAATCTTGTGTTCATCAGATACCTGAATCACAACACCTGGATTCTCTGCCAGTAAAATTTTGACAATGTCTTCATTGCCGATATCATGCAGATTTACGTGCAGACCGCCATTCGTATTAGCAAAACACATTTCCAACAGGGTAGTGATAAGACCTCCGGCACTAATGTCGTGACCGGCCATTACCCAATCTTTCTTAATCAACTCCTGTATAGCATTGAAAGCATCGCAGAAGTATTCAGCGTCTTTTACTGTAGGAACGTCGTTACCTATTTTGTTAAGTGACTGTGCGAATGCACTTCCGCCTAAATGAAGTTCATCGAAAGAGAAGTCTATGTGATAGATAGATGAGTTCTTGTTGTTAACCAATACAGGTGAAACCACCTTCTTGATGTCACTAACTTCACCGCCGCTTGTTACGATAACCGTTCCCGGGCTGATAATCTTATCACCGTTAGGATACTGCTGACTCAGTGATAGCGAGTCTTTACCTGTCGGTACGTTAATATTCAGTGCGCAGCAGAAGTCGCTTAATGCCTCGACAGCCTTATACAGACGTGCATCTTCGCCCTCCTGTGAGCGGCAAGGCCACATCCAGTTGGCTGACAGAGAGATGCTGCTCATCCCCTCTTCCATTGGAGCCCAAACGATATTTGTGAGAGATTCTGCTACAGACAATACACTTCCTGCCTCCGGTGAAGCAAGTCCTGCCTGTGGCGCATGACCCAGAGCCGTTGCAATACCTTTCACTCCACGATAGTCGAGCGCAACAACACCGCAGTCGGACAGTGGCAACTGAATCTCGCCCTGGCACTGCTGACGTGCCACTTTTCCTGTGACAGAACGGTCCACCTTATTTGTCAACCAGTCCTTGCAGGCTACGTTCTCCAACTGGAGTACGTTATCAATATATTCGTCTAGTTTATCTTCTGTATATGTTACGTCTTCGTAATGACGTTCAACGGTCTTATCCACCATATATGTCTTTGGAGAGTGACCGAACATCTGCTCTACATCGAGGTCGAAAGGCTTAACGCCATCGCCCTGAACAAAAGAGAAGTGTGCGTCGCCTGTGGTTTCACCGACAACATACATTGGAGCACGTTCGCGCTCGGCAATCTTCTGTACATGTTCAAGATGCTTCTCGTCGATGAGTAATCCCATACGCTCCTGACTCTCGTTGGCAATAATCTCTTTAGATGAAAGGGTCTTGTCACCGATAGGCAGTCTTGTCATGTCAATCTCACCGCCGCACTCTTCAACAAGTTCCGACAGACAGTTCACGTGACCTGCAGAACCATGATCGTGAATACTCACGATTGGGTTGGCATCCTCTTCGCAGAGAGCACGAACCAAATTGTAATCGCGTTTCTGCATCTCCGGGTTGGCGCGCTGGATTGCATTCAGCTCTATTCCGTTAGAATAACGGCCGGTATTCACACTAGATACACTACCGCCACCAAGTCCGATGCGGTAGTTGTCACCGCCGACAACAACAATTTTGTTACCCTTCTGCGGTTCCTTTTTCAGACAGTCGCGTTTCGTTCCGTAGCCTACACCGCCTGCAAGCATGATCACCTTATCGTAAGCATATTTTTCGTCACCCTCTTGATGTTCGAACGTGAGTACGGAACCTGCAATCAGCGGTTGTCCGAACTTGTTTCCAAAGTCGGAAGCACCGTTTGAAGCCTTGATGAGAATTTGTTCAGGAGTCTGATAAAGCCATTTACGGACAGGAAGAATGTCCTCCCAGTCGCGTCCACCTTCCAAACGTGGGTAGGCAGTCATGTAAACAGCAGTACCTGCGATAGGCCATGAGCCAACGCCACCACCCATACGGTCGCGGATTTCACCACCGGTACCTGTAGCGGCACCGTTAAAAGGCTCCACGGTAGTAGGGAAATTGTGTGTCTCAGCTTTTAGAGAAATCACACTTTCGACATCTTTGACGCGGAAGTAGTCAGATGTAGACTGGTCAGCAGGAGCAAACTGCTCGATGGTAGGACCTTGAGCGAAAGCAACATTATCCTTGTATGCACTCAGTATCTTGTTAGGATTCTCCTTGGTCGTCTTCTTAATCATACTGAAGAGTGAAGATTCCATCTCCTGACCGTCGATAATAAATACGCCACCGAAGATTTTATGGCGGCAATGCTCAGAGTTGATCTGTGCAAAACCGAATATTTCAGAGTCCGTCAGTGAACGGCCGAGTTGTTTCTCAATACCGTGCAGATATTCCATCTCCTCTGGTGACAGAGCGAGACCTTCCTGTTCGTTGTATTCCTCAAGATTTTCCACGTATCTGATAGGCTCCGGTTGGTGCTTAACCATGAATATCTCCTGATTAAGACCTTCGTACATACGTTGTAGCATTGGGTCATAATCTGCTTCCTTAGAGCTGACGGGAAAGTACTCCTCTATACGAAAAATGCCGCGGAGGCTCATGTTTTGAGTAATCTCTACGGCATTTGTACTCCAAGGAGTAATCATTTCACGGCGCGGACCGACGAAGAAACCGTCGATGTTTTCGCGCTCTTCGATTTTTGCGTCACCGTAGAGCCAACACAATTCATTAATCTCGTCCTGACTGAACTGATGGTCAACATCTGTTGCAATCACGCTCTTTGATGGAGTTCTGAAAAATAAAATCATACCTTATTTTATATAAATGTTTATTCTTGTGCAAAGGTAGTGAAAGTCGAAGACATATCAAAAATAATTCAGTTTATTTTTTCTGTGTTCAAGCGTACGGTGGATTACTTATTTGGAATTTTGTCATCAGGTTGTCGCTCAATCTTATTTATCTTTGAAAAACTTGGTGGAATTTAAATATTGTGTTATCTTTGCCATTAAAATATCTAGTTATGACATACGATCAACTTGACTTTGCAACATATTGTATCGGCTTATTATCTTCTAAGTTGAAGATGAATCAGCGGGATGTCTATGACAAGTTGAAGTCTGGGTCATGCGATAATGTCCATGGATGAAAAACCACCTCGTCAAATGAATATCATGTTGCAAGACGAACTCTTTCTGAGAGTAATGAAAAGACACAATTAATTTCGCCAATGGGTTGTATTACAAAGAAGTTGGCAATAAAAAACCAATTCTCTGAATAAATTCACGCCAACTCACCGAATAAAAACTTGCCAATTCGATGATTTTCCAAATATTTGATGTGCCCTTGTTGTCAAAAGTTAAGTCGTAATAGTACGGTGTGACCGTCATGTCTTTATTTATTTTGCGAATATAATAATATTCTTCCTAGGATAGATTTTTTGCCATGATTTCCCCTTTTTTGTACAATAGATAATCTTTTGCCATCTTGTAAAGATGAGATTAATGATAAGTACAACAAACATAATATATTAGATGCCCTTATTTCACCTTGAAAAACATTGTTTTCTGTATTGCCGACAGCTGTCAGCAAAGTCGCCGACAGTGTGGACGAGATTGCCGACAGCTGTCGGCAATACCTAGAGGGTAGCTTTTACCTCTCCAGAAAAAAGTTTTTAGAAAAATATCGTCACAACGTCACATGCCGATACAAATAATTGAATATCAGCATTTTGCTGGTTTTATAAATCAGGAATAACCGTCACGAAACGCCGCCAATCAGTCACCAGATGTATTCCTGATTTTAGTTGAATGAAGACTTAATCCCGGTAGGGGTTGTCTGAATTTGGTGACGTTTCGGTGACGATTTGGTGACGGATCTAATTTTCAGATTCATTTTTATATAACTGAAAATCATTATATTATCTCAAATGGTGACGTAGTGACGGTTTTTTTGAAAAGTGTATGGAGGCTATCTGCCTACCATATTCGAGCGCACTTTAGGAGCAAAATACAAGTAGGAATAAAAACACACGTATCTATAGATGGGCGGAGATTGTATAGGTTACTTTACCTTCAGGAAAGATGTTATATACCGTTAGAATAATCGTTTTCGTTGTTTCAGTAGTCGTGTTTTTTTATAACTTGAGTGACGTCTTCTGATATTGTTCCACAGACTGCTATAATAATGGAACCTTTCTTGCCATGTCCATCCTTGTTGGATAGGAATGTAGTTAAATCTCTGCACAGCGTGGTCTCGTCCAAACTAAGACTCTCTCCGATGTTATTTTCAAGCAATATCCATTCGGAGGCATGATCCTTTTGAATCCAGTCGACAACTTGTATTAATAATTCAAATATAATCACAAATTATTATATGATTCCATAAAAAAATGTATCTTTGTCGTAGAAAAGTGTGTGTTGAGATAATTCAAATAACTAATCATTTTGTGGTATGAAAAGTAAAGTTTTGATTTCTATAATTGCATTAATGATGGTGCTAGCTTATGTTTTGGGCTATATCGGTACGACTGTGGCAATGATATTGTTTTTGTTAATATTTGCCAGTTTTCTCTTTTCTTTTCGACATAAAGATATAGATCCAATGCCGAATCCGGCTTCAGAAAATATCCAGACCGTCACAGATACCTATGGTACTCCTGACGACATTATTATAGTTGATCCTACACGAGGAAATGAATTGGAGGGAGTCATTCTTGTTTATGACAAAAAGGGATTTCTCTATATTAATGGCATTATTCTGAATAAAAATGAGGTTACGGATATTTCATTCTTTAATGCCGCAAACCCTTATATGGCAAATGAATACCAGATAGTGATAAAGACGACTTCTGAGCGTTATCCGTCTGTGTATATATCTGCGGGGTATGAATTGGGCTGGGCTAAAGAACTGTATGTTCAGATAAAAACACATTTTAATTCTTAATGAATCTTTTATAGTTTTATTACATTCTGAGAGGGTAAATCTTGCTTTTCTGGAGTAAGGTACATCTTTTTATTGTTCTTTTTAGCAAATATATTGTTTTATTAAAAAAAAAGAGTATATTTGCAAGGTGAACTTGATGTTGTTTTATTAATAATAATTATCTTTATTATGAGAAAATTAATACTTTACAAGACTTATGGACTTTGTTTGTTGATGTCGGGCGGACTTGCTCTGACAGGATGTTCCAATAATGATTTTGATTTGTCAAACATTGACGGCACAGTAGGCTTCGGTGGTGACTCGTTGTCATTGCCGGGGAATAATTCCACTGAGAATATTAAACTTGATGAAGTCTTAAAACTCGATAACAGCGATTGTGTTAAGATATTAGCAAACGGTAATTACACTTTTACAAAGTCTGATGACAATGTTTCTCCTGCGCATCCTGAGATAGCTCAGGTGAATGTGTCGCAGAAAAATCATACCAGTATACCTTATTATATATTCGGAACGAATAATGCTAAGAGGCATAATGTGATGCAAAAAGAGGCCGGCACCACGTATTCCGGCAGTTTCAACGGTGAAGTCCTGGCTTTTGATTATCATTATGCCGGTGTTCCATCTGAGATTATCGCTTTGGATGAGGTAAAAGCCAGTTCAAAATATATCATAACAGTATCTTTCTCTTCAGAGATAAAGAATAATATTTCTACATTCAAAACTTTGGGCGTGGGATTCCCTAAATTTCTTAAGATTAGTTCGGTGACTTATAATGGAGCATCTATGCCGGTAACAGACAATGCTATTTCTATGTCAAATGTACCGACGGCGAATAATCTTAGTATCGTAGTACAAACGAGCGGGCTTAATTTCAATGCCGCATCATCCACAGGTAGCACGCTGTCGTTTAGCGGTACAGATAAGGAGATTGATGTCGTAGGTGTTATTAATATAAGCGGTTCTTTCGATGTGGATGTTGCTAAGTTGGCCGCAATTGACAAGAATGCCTGTGTTATCAATTCTGATCTTGACATGAGCGACTTTACCATCACAGGTGCTACGGGTAAGTTCAGCCCGTCAATATCCTTCAATAATATAGGTAGTGTAACGCTGAATAATATTCCAGATTTCTTAAGTGACAAGGATGTGAATATCGATTTGTATAATCCTCAGATAGAACTTACGCTGACTTCGGATATGCCGGTGACAGGTTTGATGAAAGGCTCGCTGGTTTCAAAATATGACAACGGAAAGGCTGATGTTTCTGTAAATATTCCGCAGTTCTCAGTCAAGCCGAATGGAACGACAAAGGTCTGTATCTGTAAGAACAGTACCGGAATAACAGGTTATGATCAGGTGGTGACAGTTTCTAATCTGTCAGATATTATTAAGGTAATACCAAAGAGCATAACCTTCAATGCTGATGCGAAGGCTGATGCAAGCGTTACATCCACTATCGAACTCGGTAAGCAGTATACGGTTCAACCTTCCTATTCTATGAATGCCCCGTTGGCTTTCTCAGATGATGCGAGTATCGTGTATCGTGACACGCTTGATGGATGGAATGATGATGTGAAAGATTTACAATTGACAGATGGCGGATATATACGAATGAAAACGTCGGCTGTCAATCAGGTGCCAATCTATCTGACATTAAGTGGATATGGAATCGACGTAAATGGAAAAGAAATCAGCTCTTCGGAACTCTCTATCAAGGTGGATAGAACAATAGATGCATCATCTGACGGCATTACAAAAAAAACTACACCGTTGACGATAACCATCACTCCTATTAATCGTAGTGTGTTTAAAAAACTTGACGGTATCGTAATCAAGGCTGTTGGTGCCGCTTCTAATGGAGTATCCCCAATTTCTGGTGTTACTATCAATGCTTATAACCAGACTCTAAAACTTAGCGATATCAATATACTGATTGTCGGTAAAATTGTTTATCTGGACAATGATAATAAGTAAAATGTTGTATTGACTAAAAGTAGTATTCACCGTAAACAAAATTTCATTATGAAACTCAATAATAAATATATTCTATCTGCCGTAGTACTATTGATTTCGGCTTCTACAATGGCTCAGGAATTTAACTCAGGTTATTTTACCAGTGATTTCAAAAACCGTCATGACCTGAACCCGGCTTTCGGCAATGAACAGAACTATTTCTCAATGCCTGGAATGGGTAATATTAATATTGGCATGACGGGCAACTTTGGCCTTGAGGACGTCTTGTTTGATAATCCTCTTTATCCGTCAAGAAGTTCGAAGAAGAAAACCACTTTCATGAACCCCAATATCAGTGCGGCTGATGCTTTAAGTGGTTTTAATAGTGAGAATAAAATCAATGGCGGTTATCGTATCAGTTTGATTTCTTTCGGTTTCAATTCTTTTGGTGGATATAGCACTTTCGAACTGAATGTGCGTGGTGATGTGGAAGCTAATCTACCGTATGAGTTATTTGAATTTGCAAAGAATACCGGTAATAAAACCTATAACATAGGTGATATCAATGTTCAAACAAAGAACTTCGCAGAAATAGCTTTTGGACATTCTCATCAGATTAATGATAAACTGCGTGTCGGCGCAAAGGCAAAAATCTTGCTTGGTATCGCACGTGGCAGTTTCGATTTTAAAAATGTAAAGGCTGATCTTGCCGACGGTGACCAATGGACAATATCAGGTGACGCTCAGGCTTCTGTTTCTATGAGCGGAATAAAGTATAAGAGTGAGAGTAAGGATTATAAGGGTAAAACAGGTTCTTATGAACATGTGACAGGGGTGGATGTAGACAAGGCAGGCATTGACGGTATGGGCTTGGCCCTTGACCTCGGTGCTGAATATAAGATTACTGAAGACATTAAGGTAAGCGCGGCTTTGCTGGATTTAGGTTTCATCAGTTGGAAGAATGATGTTCAGGCAACAAATAACTCAAAGTCATTCTCCTTTAAAGGATTTCATGATACATCTGTAACTTCAGATGGAAATAATACGATAGATAATCAGTCGGATGATTATTCTGATCAGATAAGCGATTTCGTCAATCTGCAGGATAAAGGCGACAAAGGCTCGAAGACGACAGGTATTGGGGCAACTATGAATATCGGATGTGAATATGTGTTGCCCGTATATCGTCCTTTGAGTCTGGGATTATTATGTAGCAGTCGTTTCAATGGGGATTATTCTTGGACAGAAGGTCGGCTGAGTGCAAACATCGCTCCCCTGAAATGGATCAATGGTGGGGTTAATCTTGCTATTGGTACTTATGGCACAAGCTTCGGATGGATCGTCAATATACATCCGAGTACTGTAAACCTGTTTGTCGGAATGGACCATGTCGTGGCAAAATCCAGTAAGGAACTTATTCCGCTTAATTCTAATGCAAGTGTATCAATGGGCCTAAGTTTTGCTTGGTAGTATTCAGATATCTCGCCTCTCTTTTAAATGTTATTGTGTTTTAGCGAATGAAGTTTGCTGTATTGACAGCTACTTCAGTACTCTTGTGTCTACTACACAAGATGGGACTTTCTAATATTGTTTCGACGTATTCTGTTTTTTGTGTACCTGTAGTGAAAAATATAAATCCAAGAATATTATACTTCGTACTATATAATAATGTGTAATTCCATAGTCATGATGTTGGTTGTAACGAAAATGGAAAAACATCGAAATAAATATGAAAAAAGATCATAAAAAGTTTGGTATTGCCAAAAAAAGCCATACCTTTGCACCCGCTTCCGAAACAAACGGTAGCACAAGACAAGCGGTCTTTGAAAAGATTACATAAACAGACAAAGTAGTACAAGAAGCCATTGCATCTTTTATAGGATGTAATGAGGATAGAAATAAACGAACGTCAATAGTTATTTGCATTAATGCAGGTAACAGTTTAGATAGACTTTAGTGCTTCAAGAGATACGGACATCTTGTAAAGGAAACAAACAAAAGACATT